>Ga0172372_10000108_pt1 | contig 119605 bp, 118 predicted proteins | sample LakKiv5m_2_FD_114544 | JGI IMG/M metagenome (GOLD analysis project Ga0172372, IMG submission 114544) | Freshwater microbial communities from Kabuno Bay, South-Kivu, Congo - kab_092012_9.5m | ecosystem: Environmental > Aquatic > Freshwater > Lake | place: Democratic Republic of the Congo...
TCCGTCTGCAGCAGCTGACGCTGCTGCATCCACCTCCTCGCAAGCGAGGAGGAGAGCACGTTCTCTCCCTCGCTTGCGAGGGAGTACCGACGCGGCACGCGTCGGGGAGGGAGTTCCTCTCCGCCCCTCCAACGCCGTCATCCCGGACGCGAGCAAAGCGAGCGATCCGGGACCCCGCTCAGTCGCGATAACAGCGAGGCTACCCTCAATGCTTCGGCGGCGCCATCTCTCCCGCGCGCAGGGCGACGGGGATCTTCTCGACCGCGACAGGACAGTTATAGTGCGGCGAGCGGGCGCAATTGGGATTGTAGGCGCGGTTGAAGTCGATCGTCATCGTCTCGGGGACACCATTTACATCCACGTCGAGATAACGCCCCACGCCATAGGTTTCCCCGCCGCTGAGTTCGTCATGGAAGAACGCCGACAGCCGCTTGACCTTCTTCGGGTCCGTGTCATCGCTATAAAGCCCCAGCTTCACCGGCGTGCCATAGAGCGTGAACGAGGCCGTCGCCACCCGGTTGATCCGCTTCAGCCACCCGCGCGAGGTCTGGAAATCGACGGCCTCGGCGCTGGGCGCCAGTTCCACCTTCGCCTCGACCACCGCACGCGCATCATGGGCAAAGTGCTTGAGCCCCTCGAACGCCTTCGCCTCCGGATGCGCCTGGTTGTAGACCATCACCCGGAGCCCGTTCACCCCCGGCGCCACCTGCGTAAGCCCGAAGCGGATGTCGATGCCCTCGGCAACACCCACGCGCTGCATCGCATCGAGGCTGAATGTCTCGCGCTTCTTTCCCTTCACGACAACAGCCTTGCCGCCTTCATGCCGGATCGACAGCACGGCGCCGCGCGCCTTGCCGCCCATCTCCCAGCGATAGGAGCGCCGCGCATCAGCCCGCGTCTTCAGCACTGCACCCTGTCCCGCGTTCAGGTAGACGGCGTCATCGATCTTGAGGATCGCGAACTCCTTCGTCGACCAGGCTGCATTCTCGTCAGCCTTCCACTGTTTCCACGCGTTGAGCGCGGCCGCATCCTGCGCGGAAGCAAGCGGCGACATGCCTGGCGAAACGCCAGCATCATCGGCAACGCAGGCCGACAATGAAAGGAGGGCAATGGCACAAAAGATAAGGCGACGCATCAGCATGATCCTCGGATGACAGCCGGAATGAAGCCTCAACGCGGCCCTCAGTCAAGGCCACGGGCGACAGGCTTGGGGACGCTACGATACTTCGACCGGAAGCCATTCATCTCGCGCGTGAGCCAGTCGACGAAGGCCTTGACCTCGGGCCGGTTCCCGTCCGCGCGTCGGTGGACGAGATAATAGGACGAGCCGCTGTCAACCGGCGCGGTGAAGGGCACGACAAGCTCCTTCGCTACCGGCGCCTCCCACACCAGCGGATGCATGCCCAGCGCCACGCCATGTCCCCGCGCGCCGCCTTCGGCCTCAAGCCCACCTGCGGCGTCGAGTATGGCGGCGCCCTGTCCGAGCGCATGCGCGTACCCTTTGCCGACCACATGCTTGTCAGGCTGCCGCCAGGCCTCGATCCGGTCGACGTCGCAAGCACGCCCGACAACGTGCCCGACGGCTGGCGCGCCGTGGCCCCGCATCTGAGAGCGCGCCCCGGCGCAGATGTTCTGGTCGTGGGCGGCGTGGCGCAGAGCGTTGGCATCTATGCGGCCGGCGCCGCGAAGGCGCTGGGGGCAGGGCGCGTGCTCTATCTCGATGACGACCCTGTCCGCCGCGCGGCGGCCGAAAGGCTGGGCGTGACCGCCGAACCGATGAACCTGAAGGAACGCCGCGGGAAGGCGACGCTCGCCGCCGGCGGATCGCCCCTGAACACGAAGAGCACCGAGGCCCAGTTCGACATCACCGTCGACGCCAGCGGCAACCCCGAGGCGCTCGACTTCGTGATCGCCTCGACAGCCCCGAATGGCGTCTGCACAAGCGTGGCGATCTACCTCGCCCCCACGCCAATGCCGCTGACGAAGATGTACGGCAAGGGCATCACCTTCATCACCGGCCGCGTCCACGCACGCGCAAACCTGCCCGACGTGCTCGACGCCTGCGCCCACGGCCACTTCCACCCCGGCCACGTCAACGCCCGCGTCATTCCCTTCACGCAGGCCCCAGAGGCCATGACAGACACAGCCCCCAAGATCGTCTTTACGAACGATCTCTAGCGCCGCGCACGCCAAGCCACGTCTGGCCATGGCGAAGCAGGTCATGATACGGCTCATGTTGTGAGAGCGCCGGAGTGTCGGTCGCCAGAAAAGCGGGTCGGCCTGCGGCCGCATCATGACGGAGACACGCACATGACAGGCTTCCTTCTGATCCACGGTTCGTGGCACGGCGCCTGGTGCTGGGAAGACGTGGCCCCGATCCTGCGCGCGCGGGGACACGACGTGGTCACGCCCGACCTGCCATCCCATGGCAACGACCAGACACCCGCCTGGCGCACGACGCTCGAAGGCTACGCACGCGCCATCCACGACGCGGCCCGCAGCATGAAGGCACCGCCCATCGTCGTCGGCCACAGCATGGGTGGCTTCGCGATGACCGAGGCCGCACATCGTTACCCCGGTGCATTTGCGGGCCTCATCTATGTCTGCGCCTTCGTGCCCGAGCCCGGCGAAACCCTGCTCGGGATCGCGCTCGCCGACAGGCAGAGCACCCTGCCATCCGCCATGGCCCGCGGCCTCGTTGTCACGCGCTTTCGCAAGGACCGCGCCCGCGACTGTTTCTACGCAACCTCGCCCGAAGGCCGTGCTGCGTCTGCCGCCGAGCGCCTGAGGCCCGAGCCGATGCGCCCGGCGCTCAGGGGGATCTCGCGGCCACGCGGCCCCCTGCCGCCGCGCGCCTATATCGAATGTCTCGCCGACAAGGCCATCACGATCGGCCACCAGCGCATGATGCACGGACGCGCCGGCATCACGCAGGTAAGTCGCATGGACACCGACCACTCGCCCTTCTTCGCCGCCCCGGCAACGCTGGCAGACCAGATCTGCACCCACGCCGCCGCATTCGCAAAAGCCGAAACGCCTACGCCCCCGCCTCGTCGAGGATCAGCCTGATTGCATCCTCGCCTTCGGCGCTGTGCATCCACGACAGGGCAGCCGCTTCGCTGTCGAACAGGCGTGGCACCCGGGTGGGCTTCACGCGGTTGGGCACCGGGACCTGGATTTCGAACGTGCCCTCATGGCGCATGTCCTTCGTCGCCTCCACATAGGGGGCGGGCAGGGCTTTCGTCTTCTTCTTCATGGCGAGCCGTTCTTTCGTTGAAGCCGTTGCCTAGTGGATCCGGATCCGTTTGTCTCGGTTGATCGCGCCGGCGTGTTGACGCGGCACGAAAAGCCCAACCCGCCCCTGAATTGAAACCGCCCCGCGCTCCTGCTAAAGCAACAATGCTGCACTGCGGCATAAGCGAGCGAGGGTCGGAGCATGCGTGACAAGCCTTGGATTTTCCGGACCTATGCCGGCCATTCGACCGCCAGCGCCTCCAACGCCCTCTACCGCCAGAACCTCTCGCGCGGCCAGACCGGCCTGTCGGTCGCCTTCGACCTTCCCACCCAGACCGGCTACGATTCCGATGACCCGCGCGCCCGGGGCGAGGTCGGCAAGGTGGGTGTCCCCGTATCGCATCTGGGCGACATGCGCACGCTCTTCGACGCGATCCCGCTCGGCACCATGAACACCTCGATGACGATCAACGCGACAGCCCCCTGGCTGCTCGCGCTCTACATCGCCGTCGCCGACGAGCAGGGCGTCCCGCGCAAGGATCTCCAGGGCACGACCCAGAACGACATCATCAAGGAATATCTCTCGCGCGGCACCTATATCTATCCGCCCAGACCCTCGCTGCGCCTGACCGCCGACACGATCGCCTTCACCTGCCGCGAGATGCCCAAGTGGAACCCGGTCAATGTCTGCTCCTACCATCTGCAGGAAGCCGGCGCGACGCCGGTGCAGGAGCTGGCCTTTGCGCTGGCAACAGCCACCGCCATCCTCGACACCGTCAAGGCAAGCGGGCAGGTGGCCCCGGCCGAGTTCGGGCGCATCTTCGGGCGCATCTCCTTCTTCGTGAACGCCGGCATCCGCTTCGTGACCGAGGTCTGCAAGATGCGCGCCTTCACCGAGCTCTGGGAAGACCTCGGCCGCACCCGCTATGGCGTGACGGGCGAGAAGGATCTTCTCTTCCGCTATGGCGTGCAGGTGAACTCGCTCGGCCTGACCGAGCAGCAGCCGGAAAACAACGTCTACCGCATCCTGCTCGAGATGCTGGCCGTGACGCTCTCGAAGAACGCACGCGCCCGCTCGGTGCAGCTGCCCGCGTGGAACGAGGCCCTCGGCCTGCCGCGCCCCTGGGACCAGCAATGGTCGCTGCGCGCCCAGCAGATCCTGGCGCTCGAGACCGACCTGCTTGAATATGGCGACCTGTTTGAAGGCTCGCCCGTGATCCGCGCCAAGGTCGACGAGCTGAAGCGCGAAGCCCTGGCCGAGCTCGACCGCATCGCCGGCATGGGTGGGGCGATCGCCGCCGTCGAGACGGGCTACATCAAGGAGCGCCTGGTTGAATCCAATGCCGCCCGCGTGTCGGCCATCGAGACGGGCGAGCAGACGGTGATCGGTGTCAATGCCTATCGCGACAGCGCAGCGCCCGCGCTCTCGGGCGGCTCGTCGGCGGTTGTCACGGTCGATGCCTCGGCAGAGCGCGACCAGGTCGAGCGCCTCAAGGCCTGGCGCGCCGCGCGCGATGCAACATCCGTCGCCGCAAGCCTCGAGGCCCTGCGCGCGGCCGCCGCCGATGGCCGCAACATCATGGAACCCTCGATCGCCTGCGCCAGGGCCGGCGTGACGACAGGCGAGTGGGCGGGCGCGCTGCGCCAGGCCTTCGGCGAATTCCGCGCGCCGACCGGCGTTGCCGCCGCACCGCGCATGTCGAACGACGAGGCCATCGGCGCCCTGCGCGAACGCGCCAGCTCCATCGCCGCGAAACTGGGTCGCCCGCCGGCGCTCCTTGTGGCCAAGCCCGGCCTCGACGGCCACTCCAACGGCGCCGAGCAGATCGCCTTCCGCGCCCGCGACTGCGGCTTTGCCGTCGCCTATGACGGCATCCGCCTGACGCCGTCCGAGATCGCCGCCGCCGCAAAGGCAAAGAACCCGCACGTCATCGGCCTCTCGATCCTCTCCGGCAGCCACAAGGAACTCGTCGCCGAGGTGATGCGCGAGCTCAAGGCCGCAGGCATCACCGACACGCCCGTCATCGTCGGCGGCATCGTCCCGCCCGAAGACGAAGCCGACCTCAAGGCCCTCGGCGTCACGCGCATCTACACCCCCAAGGACTTTGACCTCAACGCAATCATGGGTGATATGTTGACGCTGGTTGCAGCAAGCTAGTCCAGATGACATCGCGACGGGTTGCCAAAGGAATAAACACCCTGCCATTCGCACCAGCCCGCGAATTCAAGGAGACGATCCAGGCTCGGGCGCGCCGGGACGCTGCCTTTCGACGCGCGCTGTTGCGCGAGGGGGTTGAGTGCATGCTCGAAGGTGATGTGGAGACGGGCAAGGCTGTCCTGCGCGACTTCATCAATGCAACGGTTGGGTTCGAGCAGTTGGGCTTGAAGACGCGCATCCCGCCCAAGAGCCTGATCCGTATGTTTGGCCCTCGCGGCAATCCTCAGGCAAAGAACCTGTTTGATGTAGTGGCCTGGCTTCAGAAAGAGGAAGGCGTTCGGCTCAGCGTGGAAACCTCGCGACGCCGTGCGCGTTGAGGCGCACCGTTCCTCCCAAGGACTTTGACCTCAACGCGATCATGGGTGATATGCTCGACATCGCCGATCGGCCCTGACACCATCTTCCGACGGCGAGGGGAGCTCCCATGGCCGTCGACGTCCGCACGCCTGTCCGCAGTTTCGAAAGCAGTCCCGACAGCATCGTCACCGCCACCAATGGCGGCCGTGCCCACGCCCATCACGTCGCGCATCTCGCCCGGCTCGAGCGCAGGCTCTACGCGCCGCGACCCGGCGTCTGGTGCCTCGTCGGCAATGGTCTTTCAAACCAGTCTTTCATCGAGGGCCCCGAAGGCATCATCGCGATCGACACGGGCGAGTGCGTCGAGGAAATGCGCGCCGCGCTGAAGGAACTGCGCACCATCACGCAGAAGCCCATCGTCGCCGTCATGTACACCCACTTCCACTACGTTGGCGGCACGCGCGCGATCTTCGAGGAAGCGGGCCGAACGCTCCCCGTCTACGCGCACGAGGGCATCGTCGCGAACCGCGCCCGCGTCGCCGACGAGATCGGCCCCTTCTATGGCCGCGGGCTTGTCGAGCAGTTCGGCATGAACCTGCCCGCCGACGGGCCCGACGCGCTCGTTCATGTGGGCCTGGGGCTTGCCTTCCGCTTCCCCGAGCACGCGCCCTTCACGCCAGGCTTCGAGCCGCCGACGGTCACGACTGCAACGCCCACGCGCTGGCAGGTGGCGGGCCTCGAGGTCCACGTCACCCCGGCACCCTCCGACGCGACCGATTCAGTGACCTTCTGGTTCCCGGCCCTGGGCGTGGCCGTGCACAACATTCTCTGGCCGACGCTCTTCAATGTCTTCGCCATCCGCGGCGAGGAATACCGCGACCCGCGCCTGCTGCTTGCAGGTCTCGACCACCTCTCGGGCCTTGGGGCCGATCACCTTCTCTGCGCCCACGGCCCGCCGCTGGAGGGGCGCGAGGCGATCGCCACGCGGGCGCGACGTTACCGCGACTCGATCCAGTTCCTCTGGGACCAGACCGTGCGCGGCATGAACAAGGGCTGGAGCGCCGACGAGATCGCCGCGCGCGTGCAACTGCCCGCGCTCTATGACGAGGACTGGCTCACCACCGAACGATACGGCGTGGCCGAGCATCACGTGCGCCAGATCCACAACGGCCTCAAGGGCTGGTTCGACGGCGATCCGTCAAAGCTCTTCCCGCTGCCGCCGCTCGAGCGCGCCCGCCGCCTCATCAGGGGCTTCGGCGGTCATGCAGCCGTGCGCCGCCAGTTCGACGAAGCGCTGGCCGCAGGCGACCTGCGCTGGGCGACTGAACTGGGCGCCTGGCTCGTGCGTGTCCCCGATGCCGACGCCGGCACCGCGCGCGCCGATCGCAACCGCCTCGCCGACAGCCTGCGCCGCATCGGGCAGGGCTCGCCCGCCGCCAACATACGCTGCTGGGCCCTCACGCAGGCCCGCGACCTTGAGGGCTCAAGCCCCATGGAGCGCTTCCGCGGCCACCGTTTCCGCCGCCCCGCCGTGATCGCAAACCCCTGCGCAGCGGTAAACACGCTGCGTGTTCTCCTCGACCCCGTCCGCGCCGACGGCGTCGATCACCATGTACGCTTTGTCTTCACGAACGCCGGCGCGACCGGCCTTCACGTCCGCAACGCCGTCGCCTGTCCGAGCGACGGCAGCACGGCGGTCTCGACAGTCAAGATGTCCCCGGAAAAATGGGCCGACATCCTGACGGGCAAGGTCTCCCTGCAGCAGGCGCTCGAGGCCGGCGACGCGCACGTCGAGGGGAACACCGCCGCGGTGCTTGTCTTCTGGAGCAGCTTCGACCTCACCCCCGCGGGTTGAGAAATTCTAGGGCACGGCGCCCGCCGGCACATAAACGCTATCCACCCCCGGCCCGAAGGGCAGGCCGAGCAGGAACCAGGCGATGAAGAACGTGCCCGCGGCCAGGAAATAGGACACCGTATAGGGCAGCATCAGCGCCACCATCGAGCCGATCCCGTAATCCGGCATGTACTTGCGCGCCATGACGAGGATCAGCGGGAAGTAGCTCATGAAGGGCGTGATCATGTTCGTGGTCGAATCGCCCACGCGATAGGCCGCCTGCGTCGCCTCCGGTGCAATGCCGAGCAGCATGAACATCGGCACGAGAATGGGCGACAGGATGGCCCACTTGGCCGAGGCACTGCCGATCAGCATGTCGCAGGCCATGGCAAGCAGGATTACGCCCACCAGCAGCAGCACCGGCGCCTCGTGCAGCCCCAGGCCCTTCAGCGTCTCGGCACCCGAGATCGCAAGCAGCGTGCCCATGTTCGACCACGAGAACAGCGCCACGAAGATGGCCGCAAAGAACACGAGCACGAGATAGGCACTGATCTCGCCAACACCCTTGGCAGCCAGCCCGACGGCATCCTTGTCCGACTTGATGACGCCGGCACCCACGCCATAGCCAATGCCGCAGGCGAGAAACACGAGCAGCATGATCGCAACCATCGACTTGAACAGCGGATCGAACGCCCCGTCATCCCCGCGCAAGGGCGATCCCGGCCCCCAGGCCAGCGCGACCACCAGCGCGACCACCAGCGCAAACCCGATCCCCGCAAAGCGCAGGCCGCGTCGCTCGCGCGCCTCGGCGTCTGTATCCGTCGGTGGCTCGACCACCCGCGTCCACGGCAGGCCGGCATTGAGCCGGGGCTCGACGATCCGCTCGCAGACGACCGTCCCCACGATCGCATAGATCGGCACGAGCGCCGACAGGAAGTACCAGTTCGCCGTGATCTGGACCTTGTAGTCCTTGTCGATGAGTGCGGCCGCTGCCTGCGTCATCCCCGACAGGATCCCGTCTCCCGGCGTGATGGCAAGATTGGCCGCAAACCCGCCTGCAACACCCGCGAACGCCGCCGACAGACCCGCCACCGGATGCCGCCCCATCGAGGCGAACACCACTGCCGCCAGCGGGATCAGCACGACATAGCCCGCATCCGACGCAATATTGGCCTGCACGCCGGCAAAGACGATCGTGAAGGTCATGAGCGGACGCGGCATGGCCTTCACCAGCCCCTTGAGCGCCGCCGCAAAGAACCCCGACCGTTCGGCCAGCCCCGAACCGATGATCACAACCAGCACCACGCCCAGCGGCGGAAACGAGGTCAGGATCTGCGGCAACTCCGTGAACAGCCGCCGGATCTGAGCCGAATCAAGCAGGTTGACCGCCGTCACGGCCTCGCCGCTCGCCGGGTTCACCCCGCTCGCGCCCAGCGCCGCCAGCACGGCCGACAGCCCCATCACGAACGCGATGCTGATGATGAAAAGGCTCACCGGGTCCGGGAGCTTGTTCCCGACGCGTTCAATGGTGTTCAGCGCGCGCAAGAGGCGCGTGGGTGTTTCCTGTGTCACGGCTCTGGGTTCCGGTGTGGCGGGGCAGGTTGAAGGGTCAGGCATGGGTGCGAAGCAGCCCCGACTATATCCAAGGACGGGAGTTCTTTGTCGTGCCCCTTGAAGTGCACGACGCAAGGCCCCATCTCGGCATGGCCGCATCTGCGCCCCGCATCCGTCATCGGAAGGCAACACTCCTTCCCGATTGTGGGCGACACGCCCTCCGCCACAATTCCGCCTCACCCCGGAACCAATCCCGCCCAAGTCTCGGCGCGACTATTTACCGTGAGGTAGCAAGCCTCGAGAGGCACAACGCGCGGTGAAGAATTCACCGCTTGAGGGGAAGAAAAACCATGGCCCGGCAGCGAACAGTGGCGATAGCCAACCACATTGGGTACGATTTGGGACTTCAGGGCGTTGCCATCACGCCAAGGTTCCTGTCGAACCACATCCGCGAACCTGATCAGGTCGAGTGGAACAAGCGCAAGAGCGTTCTCGATGACCGCCGGGCGAAGTCGCGTCGCCATCATTGGTCTGTCGTTGGCATTGGCTTTGCCGTGTTTGCGCTGGCGCTCTATGTGGATTACGCCATCATCCATGAGTTCTGGGCGCGCCTGCTGTCAAACGAATATGGCGAAGTGCCCCCGTCAATGGCCAATACGGTCGCCTCCAAATCCCTGCAGGTGCTCTTCGCGACGCTGGCCATTCACTACCTCGTGTCCCATATCGGTCACTGGGGCAGGGTGATCTATTCCATACTCATCTTCATCGTGACGGCCGCGATGCTCCTGGGCATCGGGCTTCTATGGGCCAACAACAGCCTTCCGGAGGGTTCGAAGGTCTTCACCTCGGAGCAGTCCGAGGGTTCGCGGGCCGTTGAGCAATTTTCGAAGAACCTCGGCATCGCTCCGACGGAAAAGCCTGCCGTTCCTGAGGAAGTGGCCGCGCTGAAGAAGTACGAGGTTGCTGTCTGGCTGGTCTCGCTCGGACTGATTTTCCTCGTTGTGGCGTCGATCGGTGCGATCTCCTTGCACAGCGCCCTCCAGGCATTCTCTGCAGAGACCGGCGGCGCGGTCTATGACAACCACAGGGAAGCCATGGACGGGCGTCGGCTGCAGGCAGAGTACGCCAGCCTGCATGCCGAGGCGCCCGGCGGTCGGTTCGCGTCAAATGGCGCAAACCCGGGTCGTTCCGGCGGCATGCCGACGGTGCGATCCGTGGAGGCAAGGGTCAATGAGTTCGTGTCCTCCTACACGGCAGGTGTCGTTGACGCGCGTTTGCCCCCCAGGAGAGCGGAAAACCTGCTTGACGCCGTGACGAAGGCGGCCGAGGAAGTAGCCGGAGCGGGCCGCGCGGAAGCGGCCTGAACCGGGGTAACAAGGGAAGGGTCCGCCATGCGCTCGTTGATCGGAATGCTGCTCGCAGTGCCGGCACTGTTGGTTGCGTGGTGGGCCTCCAGCGCCGTTGCAGACCAGGCGGTGATGCGCTCAAGCCTCTCGGACCCCCAGACCATTCTCATCGGCGTGGACCTGTCCGAATCCAATCCGTTGACCCGCGATGACAATTTTGCCCTGCGCGTGGCACAGCGTGTGCAGCCGATGATTTCCTCCCTCGCTCCCCGCTCGAAGGTCATCCTTCGATCCTTCGGCAGCTATGAGGGCGGCTCGAGCGCCGCTCTCACGCTCGATATATCGATCGCGCCAAAGACCGCACGAGCTGAGGATATCGCGCGCCTCGTGGCGGGCGCGATCGCCGGCGTCCCTGACATGGTCAAGACGGGCAAGGTTCGTCCGCAAGCGATGACCAACATCGTGCCGTTCCTCATGAACATGTCACGCGTCGTCGACTGTCGTACAATGCCGACCTACGTGATCCTCGCGACTGACGGCGTCGAGGACTCGCAGGTTGCCAACCTGAAGCGGCGCACCGCCCACCTCCCGGTACCCGCGGTACCAGCCTTCCCCGGCTGCACGGAACTCCAGATCCTCGGCATCGGTCGGGGTCTCAACTCCCCGCGCGACACCGAGCGCCTCATCGCGGAATGGAGCAACTGGTCAAAGAGCGCAGGCTTCCGCAACTTCCTCGCCCTCAACGACTGGTAACCCCCAGCCGCGCGCGGATCCCCTCCGGCGTCTCACCCTGCGCCCGCAGCACCTTCAGGCTCGTCGCCTCATCCCGCTTGGCGAGCCGCTTGCCCTGCGCATCGAGGATCAGCCGGTGATGCCGATAGCGTGGCACCGGCAGCCCGAGCAGAGCCTGCAGCAACCGGTGCACATGCGCCGACGCAAACAGGTCATGGCCCCGCGTCACCAGCGTGACGCCCTGGTCCGCGTCATCAACCACCACGGCCAGGTGATACGAGATCACGCCGTCTTTCCGCGCCAGCACGACATCGCCATAGGTCTGCCCGTCCACCGCGATCACGCCATGTTCGCCGGCAGGACCCGCACCCGTCTCCTCGAAGGTCAGCCCGCCACCCGCCAGACCAACCGCGCGCCCCGCATCAAGCCGCCAGGCAAAGGGCGCACCCGCTTCGATCCGCACCCGGCGCTCGTCGTCATGAAGCCCCCGGCAGGTCCCCGCATAGAGCGGCCCGTCCGGACCCTGCGGCGCGCCGACGGCCTGCGCCACCTCGGCCTCGATATCCTTGCGCGTGCAGAAGCACGGATAGACAAGCTTCATCCCCATGAGCCGCTCCAGCGCCGCAAGATACGCCGCCACCCGCTCGGACTGCCGCCAGACGGGCTCCTCCCACGAAAGCCCCAGCCAGCGCAGGTCCTCCAGGATCGCCGCCTCGAACGCCGCCTGCGAGCGCACCCGGTCCGTATCCTCCAGGCGCACAAGGAAGCGCCCGCCGCTCGCCCGCGCGATATCGGCCGCGAACAGCGCGGCATAGGCATGGCCCAGGTGCAGGAGGCCGGTGGGCGAGGGGGCAAAGCGCGTCGTCTCGGGCTTCATGCCGTCACTCTAGCCGATCGCGCGCACAATGCCTAAGTTGCAGCCAACAGACATCCGGAGACATCGATGACAACTCCACTCAACGGCCCGCGCCTGCCCGCTGCCAGCGGCAAGGCTGACAGCCTCGTGATCTTCTGCCATGGCTACGGCGCCGACGGGAACGACCTCATCGGCCTCGGACAGCACTGGCAGCGCCTCATGCCGACGGCCGCCTTCGTCTCGCCCCATGCGCCGGAACGCTGCGCCATGTCGCCCATGGGCTACCAGTGGTTCGGCATCTCGCGCCTCGACCCGGCCGAGATGGCCCGTGGCGTCAGCAACGCCGCGCCCATGCTCGAGGCCTTCATCGACGCCGAGCTCGCCCGCCTCGGCCTCGACGGCTCGCGCCTCGCCCTCGTCGGCTTCAGCCAGGGCACGATGATGTCGCTTCATGTCGGCCTGAGGCGCAAGGTGTCCCCGGCAGCCATCGTCGGCTTCTCCGGCCTTCTGGCCGCCGCCGACCGCCTGCCCGCGGAAATGACGGCCCGCCCGCCCGTGCTGCTCGTCCATGGCGACGCGGACGAGGTGATCCCCGTCGAGGCGCTTTACGCAACGGCGCAGGGCCTCGGCGCCGCCGGCGTGCACGCCGCCTGGCATGTCTCGCGCGGGGTAGGCCACGGAATCGCCCCTGATGGCCTCGATCTGGCGGGGGACTTCCTCAGCGCCGCCTTTGACGGAAAAATCGCAAAATCGCAGGAGTCCGCACCGATCCCGTTTAAGGTTTGAGACGGAAACATGACCCTTGCGTGCGTGCCACCGCCTTGGCTAGGTTTCACGCACGCAAAGCGCGTTTGATCGAAAGGAAGCAGGCCTTCAGTCAGTTCGCACCGACGCAGTGTGTATCGTGATCGTGGCATCGGAGCGCGCCCCCGATGCTTTCCCGGCGTTGGTCCTCAACGCCGACTTCCGCCCGCTGTCCTATTTCCCTTTGTCCCTCTGGTCCTGGCAGGACACGATCAAGGCGGTCTTCATGGACCGCGTGAACATCGTCGAGGAATATGACCGCGTCGTGCACTCGCCGACCTTGGAGATGCGCCTGCCGTCCGTCGTGTCGCTCAAGGCCTATGTGAAGCCCTCGCGCCATCCGGCCTTCACGCGCTTCAACGTGTTCCTGCGCGACCGCTTCCAGTGCCAGTACTGTGGCCGCTCGCATACGGCCAACGAGCTCACCTTCGACCACGTGGTTCCCCGCTCGCGCGGCGGCCGCACGACATGGGAGAACGTCGTCACCGCCTGTTCGCCATGCAATCTGTTCAAGGGCGGGAAGATGCCCCACCAGGCCGGCATGTTCCCCAACCAGCGGCCGCACAAGCCCACGGTCTCGCTGCTTCACACCAACGGGCGCCTGTTCCCGCCGAATTACCTGCACGATTCCTGGGCCGACTATCTCTATTGGGACAGCGAGCTCGAACCCTGAGCCACGCGCCTCAGCGCGCCGCCCGCCACATGCCCCAAACCGGCGGGCCATCTCCCCGCGGACGAAACTCCGAGATCACCTCGAACCCGTGCCGGCGATAGAGCGGCACGTTTTTCGGGCTCGACGATTCAAGATAGGCGGGCAGGTGCTGCGCATCGATGTGCACAAGCGTCGCCGCAAGGATCGACGAGCCCAGGCCCTGTCCCTGGAACCGCGGATCGACACCCAGCGTCATCAGGTAGAAATGCGGCTGGTCCTTGGGGTGATGCTGGTCGGCCACCTGCCGGAAGGCGCTCGCCCGTCCAAGGCCGCCAAGCCCCGTGAACCGGATCATCGTGCGCAGCAGCCGCAGCTCCTCGAGGATCGGGATCCTGAGGTCGGCCTGCGACGGCGGTACCCAGAGCGCGACCGCACTGTAATCGTCCGCCATCCACAATTCGTTGCCACCAAGCCCCAGCACCTCGACAAGATGCCCGAACATCGCCCGCCGGCCGGCATCGCGGTGCCTGTCCCGGCGCCCCAGCCACGATGTCACCGGATCATCGGCAAACGCAGCCGCAAGCGTGTCGGCCGCGCGCGCCGCATCCGCGCCAACCGCCCGCCGCGGATGGGACGCAGCCTGTCGCCGCAGGAAGACCTCGTCATGCGCATCCATGCTCAGAACCGCTCCGACAGCCGGATCGCAAGCCGACAGCCGGCCTTGATGGCGCCCGACAACAGTCCATAGCCCGGCGTCTGCGCGGCGCCATGCGAGAGTGCGGTGTCCCGATGCGCAATCTCGTCCGCGCGGAACGACTGCAGCGTTTCCTTGAGCACAGCAGACGGCGCACCATCGGCCTCAAGCGCCGCGATCTGCTGCGCATAGTGCTCGTCGATCACCTCTTCGACCGCTGCCGTGCACGCCATCGCGGCCTTCTCGCCCATCAAGGCGGTGGCAGCGCCCAGGGCAAAGCCCGCCACGTGCCAGAAAGGCGAAAGCACTGTCGGCCGCACGCCATGTTCAACGATCAGCCGGTCGAATGTCTTCAGATGCACCTTCTCCTGGTCTTCCATGTGCCGGATCGTCTGGCCTGAGGCCGTATGACCCAGCACCGCAAGCTGTCCCCGGTAGATCTGCACCGCCCCATGTTCGCCCGCATGGTCGACGCGCAGCATGCGCGCGAGGTTCCGCGCGGCCGCGTCAGGGCCCATGTGCCGGGGGGATGCCTTGGGAATGGAACTCATCGCATCAGCCTTTCACCACCCGCCCGAGGCCGAGGCCCGCAAGCCCCACGCCTACCAGCGAAAAGAGGAAATTGAACCCCGCCAGCGAGATGCCGAACAGCGACCACGGCGCCACGTCGCACATGGGGATGGCCGTTTTGCGCAGCACATCCAGGTCGAGCGTCGGCGACACGACACCGCCGCCCGTGCAAGTGGTCGGCCCCTTCCACCACTTGTACTCGATGCCGGCATGGAACAGGCCCTCATAGGCCGCCCACAGCGCCAGCAGCAGGGCAACCGCAAACAGCCCCGCCACGACCTGCCGCGACCAGCCATTGAACAGCCCATAGGTCAGCGCCGACGCCGTGAAGATCAGCAGGTACCACGGCACGCGCTGGTCAAGGCAGAGCGGGCAGGGCGCAAGCCCGCCCACGATCTGGAACGTCCACGCGCCAATGATGATGAAATTCGACAGCCCCAGCAGCGCCAGCCCGAAGAAGGCGCGCTGCCCGGCCAGGGCCTCGAGGGATGCGACAAGCGGGGATCGGCTCATGCCCCTGAGTATATGGCCCGGCCCACGCCCCCGACAAACCCTTTGGCACCGCCAAAAACCCCTTGTTGACGAAAGGCCGCGGGTCCCTAAGATGCGCCCCCTTGCGCGAGGGGTTTGGTTACCCGAACCCGCCTGCCAGCCGCGCAACCTCGAATGGGCCCCTGTGGCGGAACTGGTAGACGCGGCAGACTCAAAATCTGTTGCCTTCGGGCGTGCTGGTTCGATTCCGGCCAGGGGCACCAAGCAAAATCAATGTGTTAGCGGCAAACGGTCGCGACAGTTCGGGCCATCGAAATGGTTTCGGTACCACATAGGTACCAAACTCAGGATGTGAGCTTGGCGCGCGACCAAGCGGGGATGCCCGTTCAGTTCGACAAGTCAAAGAGTAAAATCCGACGTCCCCAAACAGAGAACCGCGCCGACCGCGTTGAGCGAACCCTTGTCGGCATTCAAAAAGGCGTGGTTGGACCCGGCGTTGATGTCGCGAAAGAAGTGCTGGATTGGTTGCTCCCGGCGGGTTCCGCGTGGATCGCCTTACTGTTGTGCGGCGTAGGCGCCGTCCCGCAGGTTCCGCGAAATCCGGTAACGCCGGTGATTTGGACATGTGTGGACCATAAATACAAACCATAGGGGCCCGCCCTCAGCGGCCTGCACATGAGGTGGTTTGAAAATGATCTCGACGAATGAAAGCGAAGTTATGATGACGCGTACTGGCGTGGCCGAGGCGCTGACGACGGCAGGTTACCCTGTTGCGCCGAGTACGTTGTCGACCAAGGCGACGCGCGGGGGCGGTCCACCCTATATCGTTTTCTCGGGTCGCGCCATGTACAGTTGGGGCGACGCCTTGAACTGGGCGCGCACTTCGACGGCCAAACCCCGGTCCAGCGCTGCCCAGGATCGGTTTTAGTCGCGCATTGAATTGAACTGGCCTCCCGAGACGCGACAACGGCGGGTTGGGACCGCGTGGTGCGACGTCGCCTTCTTTGTGATTCATGGGAACGGGTAGCTGTCGGTTCGCCTTGGTCAAGATCAGCAGTTGGACCTAAGCTTTTTGCAAGGAGACGTTCGGACCGGCCATCCTGGCGGAGGTCTTAGGTCCGTGTTGCGGCAGTGGCTCGCCCCGCCTTCGTCAGGCGCTCGGCCAACCATTCCGGTGCCGCCGCACGCGTCGGCGTCCAAGTCACAAGCGAAGTAGCAGCAGGAATGCTAGGACAGAACCGATCATAAGCCATGGCTGCAATACGACGCCTAGCGAGCGGCGGTTTTCAAGCTGGCTAGGCGCGCTGTTCGCCATACTGAAAAGTCCTCTCGGGGCTTTTGATCTGCTGATCTTACATCACGATTCAGCGGGCGCGGTCGTCGTGCTATCATAGACCGTATTTGATGCGGACGCCCATTTTCAAAAGGCAAATGCTGCAATCCAAAGTAGAACAAAATGCCACGACGCTCAGCGATTTTCTGGTCCGGATTTGATCCTTACAGAGGGATGGTGCCTAGCGCCGAAGATGACCCTCTATCGCCATTGTTCGGCCAAGAACGCATGCGGTTCGACGACCTGGCGGTCGTCGATGATTTTTGGAGGCTCTACCGTCGCGTTCTGGAATCGCTTGGATTCAGAAAAACTGTGGCAGTGATTTTTAGAGTTGAAGCTGATGGCAATTTCGCCCCGATCGGAAATGAGATTTCGAAGGGCCCCTCGTCAGTCTCGAGTGGCACGGTCGTTCCAGACGGATGTATTCATGTCAAGGACCTATGGAAGGTACGCAATGAGAGTATTGGCAGCGCAGTGTACTGGGCCGGCAGGTTGGCCGAAACAATCGAATGGTTTTCATGGCACCTCGACCGATGGCACAAAAGCCGAAATTCAGAAGGTGACGAGCGGCTTGGACCTGCAATCGTTGCCGCGATGGAAGTGGGACGTATAGTTGAACGACTTGAGACAATGATCGTTTGGGTCGGAGATACAAAAAAAACTCTGCGAGACCTCGCGAGTAGAGAAGTCGCTGCGAAGAAGCAGCTGGCTGCGGTAAGGCCAAAAGGATCCAAGACGATTGAAAAGTATGCCGCAGAGTTAGCGAAAATCCGCGCTGAGCATCCGAATACAAATCGAAGTGGCCTGATATCAACCTTGGCCATGCGATTCGGCAAGTCCGACGGATACCTTCGTAACGTACTAAAGCATGAACTCGATGCTCTTGGCCTGCCGCCTGGGCCGCGTCGAGGCCAAACATCAAAAAAATGAGATTGTAACTGGCAGTTTCGATCAAGCGCGCGCTTCTCATACTTTGCCGCGGTGGTACTGCAATTTGCCTGGCAACGAATTTTTCGTAGCCAAAGCAAATTGGAGAAAAAAATGCCCCTGGTTCAGCGTTACATGGCAATCGATTCGAGCGATTGCCGTCCGCTCGACAGAGCCGTTACTTTTACTGAGCACTTGAAGCCGCCCGTGCCCTGCGCAGCGAACGTTTCGCAGGGCCGCGAGAGCAGTGGCAGCATGGACAAGCGTGTGTCAAACGGACGGGGACGCTCGAAGAGATCGCCGCCGCAGCACACTGATCTGCAGACGTTCGTACGCGAATTTTTGCTGCACGACACCTCGGACGCCGGCTCCGCATTGCGCTTCCTGATCGCTACGATGATGTCCATCAAGGAAGTGACCGAGATCGAATTCACGGACATTCTCCGGACCAACGGATGTTTCGTGCGCTTCGACCGCGGCTCGGACACCTCGAAGTGGCGTGACGTCCCGTTGTCCAGGGTGGCTGTCGAAGAAGTCGCCCGCCGCACGGTTCTGGCTCCCGGGGATTCGGTCTTCGCGAGCAAAGGCAAGTTGTACCTCCTGCGCGACGAAATCCGGGATTTGCTGAAGCTGGGTAAAATCGGGAAAGTTTCCATCATCACCGAGGAGTTCCGCAACTTCGCAACCGAACTCATGGATGGAAAGGCGCAGGTGCCCGCGCTCGTCATGGGTGAAGACCCCTTCGAACGGGGCCGCTACGCGTTTTTGGTCGATGACCCCTTCTGGCTCCCAGCGAGGCGGCTGATGGAAACCTGGTGCAGGTACCTCGGGCTGGTGCCGGAAAAGACTATCCTCTCTGATCGCCTTCGCGCCCAGTAGGCACTTCAACTGAATTCACTTTGCTGGAACGCAGCGCTCGCTGCGAAGGGAGAGCTGCGTTCCGGCCAACCACTACAATCCAACCGAAAGAGAAAGTTCACTGCAGCTGATAACCCCGCAACGAAAAACGGAGGTGTGACTGCGAAACCAAAGTACGGAAGAAAGGACGAATATGACGTGCTCTAACACCCCAAATTCTGCCCCGAACTTGACCGATGCAAAGGTGACGGACGGGCAAACCGCCGAGAACGACGAAGGCGAGCCGGAAACTTCTGGCGAAGTCGATAGGAATTCCTCCGAACAAGGGGACGCGGGAGCAGAACCGGAAGAAACGTCCGGCGAGGATTCGGGCGAGGCTATCGAAGTCGACCCGGCAACGGTCCGCGAACAAGAGAAAGAAGGTGCGATCTCCGAGGCGCAAGGTCGCGTTCCGTCGGGGTACAAGCTGAGCCCGGAGGGACTGTTCGCGGTTTGGACGCAGAACATGCAAACGGCGCGTCGGCGGATTTCTGATCCGGTCATCGTCGTGGCCGAGACGCACGATGCCGACAAAAGCAATCGCCACATCGAAGTGGAATTCTGGCTCGACGACGTGAGCAGCCGGAAATTGCGGCTGCGCCGCGACAAACTCGCAATGGGGGATTCTGACTTACTGCGACAGCTCGCGGACGCCGGGCTCCAATTCGAGGCGACCGTTCACGCGCGCAACAAATTGCTCGAATACCTCCACAAGGTGTTCCCGCCTCGGGGCATTGTCGACTACTACAAAATCGGATGGCAGGCCGACGAGACCTTTTGTTTGCCGGACTACCACAGCTTTTATGACCGAGAAGATTTCTCGTTTCAGGGCTCCACCAAGACGAAGGCTGGCTTCAGGTCAGCGGGCGATTACGAAACTTGGTCTCGTGAGGTAGCGGGGCTCGCTTCCGGCAATCCGCTGCTGATGTTCGCGCTCTGCGTCGCGTTCAGCGGGCCTTTGCTGCGAAACGCCGGCACCGACTACCCGATTTTTCACTTCCATGGCCCGACGAGCACCGGAAAATCGACGCTCGCGGCTGCGGCGGCGTCTGTTTGGGGCGACCCGTTCTCGCCCTTCGGCCCCAAAAAAACCTGGCTTACTACGGGAAACGCTCTCGAGGCCCTTGCCAGCGAGCACTCCGACACTTTGTTGGTTCTGGACGAGGCGGGCGTCGCGGATCCTGCCGTCGTCGTTAGCTCTGCGTTTCGGGTCGCGGGCGGCGTCGGCAAGCACCGCATCGGGCAGGATGGTTCGGCGCGAGACGTGAGGGAAGCGCATTCTGCCGTCATCTCCACGGGCGAAAAGTCTTTCCTGGAAATTGCGCACGAGTCCAAGAAGGCGATCGTTCCGGGAATGCTTGCGCGGTTCATTGATATCAACGCGGACGCAGGTGCCGGGTTGGGCGTTTTCAAGTGCCTTCACGGCGCCGAGGCCGGCGGCGCGATGATCGAAAGGTTGAACCGTTCGGCGCGATCCAACTTCGGTTGGGCCGGTGGGCGGTTCATTAACTTGGTTGTCGAACTGCGGAGGCGCTCCAGTCCGCTCCTGGCACAAGAGCGCCAGGTTTTTAGGCAAGAGGTAGGGAGCGATAAACTGCAAAGTACGGAGAGGCGTGTCGCGGCCCATTTTGAACTCGTCGCCGCTGCCGGACGCATGGCCGCGATGTGTGCTGCCGCCCCGTGGTCGAAAGAGCAAGCCTTGGAGTCTGTCGCCTCGGTTTTTATGGCCTGGCGTGAATCCGCCCGGCAGCTCGGCTCGCTCAATGGGGCAAACGCGGTGTACGTGACTAAGCCGGACCCGATCGCCGTTGCCAGGATCGACGCGTTCTTGTCGGGCGTTCGTGAGCTCGTGCCCCAATACCTGCCAGACGCCGAGGTGCTGCGCATCGACAGCAGGCAAGGTCAAATTGTGCATGGATGGATCGAGCGCGACAAAGAACCGGGAATCTACGTAAAACACGGATTCGTCGCGAGCCTGTTCGATAGCGCCGCCGTCCGCAGGAGCGTTTTCGACAGGTTGGTCCACGACAAGGTCTTGTTACCTGGCCGCACCGGGGAACTTGCGTTTCCTAGGCGCCAGCCCGGCGGAAAGCCTGTTCGGGTCTATCGCTTGTCGCTGTCCGTGCTCGATCTGCCCGGCGAAATGGAGGCCGCACCCACGGAGAATGCGGGCGATGTCGTGAGGTCCCTGGAAGATTCCGTTGGGGAGCTCACGACGTGACGTTCCCTTGGAAGGGTGGCGCTGAGCCCTCCTGCTTACCTGTCTACCTGAGCGCGTTACGCGTAACGGCGTTACATCGAGAGCCGCGCCATTTCGGTCGTCTCGGGCCCACTGCGGGCGTGGCCTCCGACGTCTTCCGCATGATCTCCCGTCCGCAGCGCCAGACGTGGCGATCAGAATCGCTTGATTTCTATAACGAATCGGCGCGTGCGCCGCCCGGCGTTACGCCTCTGCAGTTCCCCAAACCATAAAAAAGAAAAAGGCACCTCGCGACCCCGCGAAAGGAAGCCCGGCGCGAGCCGGGCAGCCCAGCCAGTCGCGCGTCCCGTTACGCCCTCTACGCAAGGAGGGTTCATCTCATCGGAACCGAAGTGAAGATGTCCCAGAAAAAATATCGTACGTCCCGCCCCCGCAGACCGAGAACGACCTCGGATGAGGAATATTTCAGCCGCCATAAGAAGCGTGTCGCAGCGACGCGATCGCCGGAGGCCAAGAAATACCTTGATCGGCTTGATGATTGCCGCCCCGCCAGGCGTTGCCATCTCTGGGCATGCCCCAGTTGCTGGAGGGCGCGCGAACAGGAAGCCTGCCAGGGCGTCGAGGCGATGTTCGCCGGGTTGCCCTTGGAAAAGGTCGTGTGGATTACCTGCCTCCTTGAGCCGCGCGACGCGATCTACCAGCCGCCAAACGGCCCCCGTCGCGACATGGAGGATATCCGGCGGGTGTTCGTCAGGCTCCGCGAGAGCAACCCGACCCTGAAAATGGTTGTCTGGGGCAGGTACGAGCTGAAGTTTGAGCGTCGGAATAGCACACCGTTTCTCCGGTCCTTCGGAAAACACTGTTATCGCTCGGATGTGTTGATCCCGCACTTCCACGGCCTGGTCCTCTTTAAAAAGGCAGGGAAGTACCTTTCACCGGCAGCCCTGCGAACGCTACTTCAGCCGCACTTTCCTGGGCATCGTCAGTTGAAAGTCCGGAGACTGAGCGGCGATCCGTCGCTTGAGCAGTCGCTCCGAAACCTCGCCGGTTACACCGTGAAGGGCCAAACGTCCTCGTTCCGCGGTAGCGGGCTGAGGGAATATGTCAGGTTCCAAACCGACCACCGCACAGATTCTTGGTATCTGAAGATACCCTCGGTGGTTTCTCCCCGACCGGCGCCTCCTGTTCCCGCCCATTTCTCCATCGATATTCCGCAGGAGGGTGGTTCCCATGGCCAATAATGACAAAGAGAAGAAGCCGGTCGACGGAACGGATCCTGTGGTCCGCATGCCCATTATGACGAGAGCTGAGATAGCGGAGTCGTTTGGTATCCCGCCGCAGGCCGTTTTGGCGATCGAGTCCCCTGAATTCGGTACGGAATGCGTTGCAATTTTGCCTGACGGCGAACGACTCTACAGCTTCGAGAGGTATTATGATTTCATGAGGGACTTCGCGAAGGGCTACTTCAGCTTGGCCTAGTTTTCTGAGGCGCTCGAGGAGCGCGAGCGGAACATCGCGAGGTGGCGTGCTGGCGGCAAGAAACGTGGGCGGAGGCAAAAAAGACGCCAGAAGTCGTGCGTTACGTGGTGGGCGGGCAGGGTAGTCGTTTCTTAAGATGCCGAACTCAAATGGCCGGCGCGGTTAAAGTGCATCCGTTGCCGTCAGCGAGGAAGAGGACTTTCCCCGAAATGCTCACCAAGATCGGTAGGTAACGGTTTGCATTTAGGTCCCGCTCTATCGAGCGCATTCCTTGCTTGCCTACCTAGCGAGGACACCTAAGCTCGGCGCATGCCCGCTCCCATCATCATGCGCCTGACCATCGAACGGTTCCGCGGCGTGGCCTCGTTCACATGGCAACCCGCCAAAGGATCGAACGTTATTCTCGGCGGTGGCGACGCTGGCAAGACGACCATTCTCGATGCCATCGGCCTACTGTTGAATCCGACCAATGCCGTTTCTCTGTCCGATGCGGACTATTTCGGGCGTACTGTGGCCGACGGTTTCAAGATCGAAGCCGTAATGTCCCTGCCGCCGGAACTCATGGCCGGCCAGACACATAGGCCGTCATGGCCATGGGAGTGGAAGAACGGCAATGCCGTGCCTCCAGCTCTCGGCGACGAAGGACCTGCCGGCGACCCGGTCTACATACTCCGGGTCTCTGGTACGTCAGACCTTGAATTGCTCTGGGAGATCGTTCAGCCCAACGGCGAAACTGACTTCCTATCGGTCGGGCTAAGGCGCGCGATCGGCGTCATCCGCCTCGGTGGCGACGACCGGAACGACCGGGATCTCCGCCTCGTCCAGGGCTCGGCGCTGGATCGTCTGCTCTCCGACCGCAGTCTGCGCTCGCGCCTAGGCAGCAAGCTCGCGAAGAGCGAGGTCAAAGACGAGCTCGATCCTGACGCCAAGAAGGCGCTGGCCGAACTGGACACGGCGTTCAAAATCAAGGCGCTGCCCGACAAGCTCGACTTAGCCGTCACCGGCGCCCAGGGCGTCACGATTACGGCCCTTATCGGGCTGACCGCAGACAAGGCTGGGGTCCAGCTTCCACTTGCGAATTGGGGATCGGGCACGCGCCGGCTGGCGGCTCTCGCCATTGCCGAGCAAACCCAGGACGCCCTGCCCATTACGATCGTGGACGAAGTCGAGCGGGGCCTCGAGCCCTACCGGCAGCGGGGCCTGATGCAGGAGCTGCAGGACGGCGCTGCGCAGACCTTTCTAACAACCCACAGCGCATCGGTCGTCAGCGCGGCCACGAACTCGTCGCTCTGGTATCTCGATCACAAGGGCAATATCGGCCCTCTGGATCGCAAGAAGATCGCCGACCACCAGAAGAAGGAACCGGAAACCTTCCTGGCGCGATTATCGATCATCGCCGAGGGCGCCACAGAGGTCGGCTTCGTAAACGCGTTGCTCGAGAAGGTCCTGGAGGGACCACCAGAGCAGTATGGTATTCGCGTGAGCGATGGCGGCGGGCACGAAACGGCGCTCGGACTGCTCGAAGCGCTGTCCGAAGGTGGCTTGATGTTCGGCGGCTTCGCAGATGATGAAAGCGGCAAGCATCCCCAGCGCTGGCGCCGCGTCAAGGACAAGCTTGGTCCGCTCCTGTTCCGGTGGGACAGCGGCTGCCTTGAGGTGAACCTGATCAGGGCCGTGCCCGCCGACAGACTCGAAGACCTCATTCAGGGGACAGATGACGGCCCTGGAAGCCGGTTGCGAACGTTGGCCGACCGGCTGGGCCTCGCTGTGAAGGAGTTCGCCACCATCAAGGCCTCGGCAGGTGACAGCCTCGTCCCTCTGATCATCGAAGCGGCCTTGGGTCAGGTGCCCACCGGCAAGGACAGTGAGAAGAAAACCTATTCGTCTCACGCACAGACATGGTTCAAGACCCCCGCGGGAGGCCGCGAGCTAGCCGACAAGCTGTTCTCGCTCGGGCTGTGGCCGACCTTTAAGCCCACCCTCATGCCGTTTCTCAATGCTGTGCGTGGTGCGGTCGGCCTGCCGCCGCGGGAGGACATCATGCCGTGAGCGACGAAAGCGTCCACGCCGCATTGAGGTCGGATGCACCGCTCGTTGTGATCGAAGCCCCGGCTGGTTGCGGCAAGACCTATCAGGGTGCGGCTTATGCCCGTGACGCCGCCGCTATTCTGAAGAGCGGGCGGCTGCTGATACTGACACACACTCATGCGGCCTGCTCCGTCTTCGACAGCCGTACGAGCGGCGCCGGATCACGTGTCGAAATCAAGACCATCGACAGCTTTATCGGGCAGATCGCCGGGGCCTACCACGCAGGTCTGGGCGTTCCCAAGGATGCGGCGACTTGGGCACGGCAGACCAAAGACGGCTACGACCTCCTGGCCGTGAAGATCGCCGCATTGCTCAAACGCTACCCGGCCATCGCTCGCGCGCTCGCCTGCCGATATCCCGTCGTAATCTGCGACGAGCACCAGGACTCGACCGGCGAACGCCACGCCGCGATCATGTCGCTGCACGAACAGGGTGCGAAGTTGCGCCTGTTCGCGGACCCGATGCAAACGGTCTTCACCGCCAAGACCCATATCGGCGGATGTCCGCCCCTCGACTGGGGTGCGCTCACCTCTCAGGCGCAGGCATTCGAGCGGCTGGACACGCCGCACCGATGGGCAAATGGATGCCCCAATCTCGGACGATGGATTCTGACCGCACGCGAGGCTCTGAAGCGAGGTGACAGGATCGATCTGCGGAACGGGATTCCCGATAGCGTGACCATCGTCCACGCCGACAACATCGCGCAGCAGCGCTCCGTCTTCGTTCCGGCGCCCGGCGACCGTGGACCGATCGACGCGTTTGCCAATGAGCACCAGTCCCTGCTGATTCTCACCCGCTACAACAATACTGCAACGGGTCTCCGGTCCGCCTTCAACCGTCGCCTTCCATTATGGGAGGGCCACAATCGCTTAGACCTTGAGAAATTGGTCGATGCTTTGTCGTCGTCGAACGGCGACAAGGATGCCGTCGCAAAAGCTGCGGTCGCGTTTGTCCAAGCTACGTGCGTAGGGTTCAGCGGCACGGCGTTCGCCAACAATCTTCTGGCCGATGTGGCCGACGGCTGTACCAAACGCCGTACCAATAAGCCTGCGAAGATCCAGGCCTTGGCTCGGCTGATCCTGGCCGAGCCCGACCATCGCGGCGCCAGCAAGCTTCTTTCTCGCCTAGCCGACTTTCGTACGACGGATGCCGACTTTCGTCCGATCCAAATCGATGCTCTCAAAGAATTCTACGAAGCCTGCCGCCTGAAAGACTTCGCGACTGCGAGCGCCGGGTTTGCCGAGATCAGTCAGCGGCGTACCTACTCTCGCCCCAGCCCTCCACGAAAGGCTATCAGCACAATTCACAAGGCCAAGGGGCTTGAATGTGACCGCGTAATCATCGCCCCTTGTGATGCCGCCACTTTTCGAGACGACCACCTCTCTAGGTGCCTGCTTTACGTGGCCATCAGCCGCCCGATGAAACGGCTCATGTTCGTCGTGCCGAGAGTGAACCCAAGCCCACTTACTCTGGTCTGAAATTCTTGGCATGAACCGCGCCGGCAATCCCCGAGGCGGCCGGTATCGGGCCATGCGCCCACGACGGCTTTTTTTTTCAATTTCGTATGAACTTCCGGGGCTCAGGCCGTGTTGTTGCGCCAACAGCGTGCTGTCAATTCGCCCGCGGAAGGCTAGTCCCGCCATCGACGAACAACGTTTGGCCGGTGATGAACGCCGCATCTTCGGACGCAAGGAAAGCGATCGCCGCGCCGATCTCGTCGGGCTTGGCGAAACGGCCCATCGGCACGATCGCCAGAAAGCGTTTTTCGCCCTCGCTGCCCGGAGGGCTGTTCTTGCGAAAAAGTTCGGTTTCGGTTGGTCCTGGCGCAACTGCGTTGGCAGTAATCCCGGTTCCCGCAAGCTCGATCGCCATCGAGCGCGTCAGGCTTTCGAGCGCGGACTTGGCGGCCGCATAGCTGCTGCGCCAAGCCAATCCTTTGGTCACAAGACTGGTCACGTTGACGATGCGCCCGAACCCGGCGTCGCGCATCGCAGGCAGCAAAGCCTGAGTGAGTTGCAACGCCGGGCGCAGATTGAGATCGGCAATGCGGGCAAATTCGCTCCAAGCAACCTCGCCGAACCGTTCATGCGCTGACAGACCGATATTGTTGACGATGCCAACGACGTCGCCGCGCGTTTGCAGGCGTGTGGCGAGATCGGCGGTGGCCGCTTCGTTCGATAGGTCAGCCTCGATGAAAGTTCCGGGGAAATCGGCTGGCGCTGTGCGGGCAGTGCCGATGACGGACCAGCCTTGCGCGGCGAGGCGGTGCGCGGCGGCAAGGCCGATGCCCTTGGAGGCGCCGGTGACGACGATAGTCTTGGTCATGGTCCTGTCCTTATGCCGGCGACAGCGCGACGGTGCGCTTAATTGCACGTTGGAAAGCAGGGCGCGCTTCAAGCGCCGCATACCAACGCGCGAGATTGGGCGTAGCGCTGAAATCGACTCCGGCGTAATCGCGTCGCCACAGCCACCCAAAAAGGGCGATGTCCGCGATCGTGAGCGTATCGCCTGCGACGAATGTCTGTTGAGCGAGAATGGCGTCGATGAGCCCAATGACCCGGTTTGCCTCGGCCCTGAAACGATCGATGGCCAACGGAATGTTTTCCGGCGCTGAGCGTTGAAAGAAACCCGCATTGCCAAATGCTGGCCCGAGTGCGGAGGCATGGAAGAACAATTGCTCGAACACGCGCGCGCGACCGGCGCCTGATGTTGGCAATAACTTTCCCGTTTTCTCCGCGAGATAGACCAAGATCGCAGCGCTTTCCGATAGCGTCAGCGCACCGCATTTCGCGCCGGAGTCAATTAGTGCAGGCACTTTCGCGTTCGGATTTCTAGCGACGAAGGTCGGATCCTTCTGCTGGCCTTGGCGAATATTCACGCTGTGCAGTGTGTAGGGCAGCCCAAGTTCTTCGAGCGCGATCGGAATTTTGACGCTGTTGGGCGTGGCGAATGCGTAGACGTCGATCATGTCAGTACTCTTTCTATGATGATGTTTGATTTGCCAACCGAAGCTGCCCCGGCCAACGGACGATGCCCATGATGCTCAGTAAGCCCACGAGCACGACGGCGACGCCGATCCACTGGAGGGGCGTGGGAATTTCGTGCGCGACAGGAATACCAATGAGAATGGCGACCACTGGAACGATGGCGGGAAAAACGGCTGTGCGTCCGGCGCCGAGGATCTGCACGGCGCGCGTGAAGGCGATGATGGAAACCACGCCTGAAAGCACGCCTTGCAGCAGAACGAGCATCATCAGTTCTGTCGCAGGTAGCGCAGCTAAGCGATCCAGTCCTTGCGTGCCTAAAAACCAGGGCACATAGATAAGAGCGGAAATCACCGAGACGACGGCCGTCGCGGGTAGCGGCGCGATGTTCCATTTGCGCGTCAATGCCGTAAAGAGCGCCCACATAAGGCCCGCGGCGACGAACATAACGTCGCCGATCAAAGTTTGCGCGTCGCCGCTCAACAACCCAGGGCCAGCGACGATGGCCAGGCCAAAAACGATGATGGCGGCGCCAAGCATGCGCGCCTGCGTTAACGCTTCTCCGAGCAAAAGCGCCAAGCGCCATGCCGCCGATGGTGAGCGCTGCCGGTTGGATCACCGCGCCATGCGCCAGAGGCGCATAATGATATCCGCCGACGCCCATAAAGATGAATGCCGGGCCGGCCAAGAGCGCCAGTACGCCACCCTTCCTCCAGCCGATTCCGGCCAAGTGAATGGCGTCATGCCGCAACAGCCAGGGCAGCAGAAGGGCGCCCGCTGTGGCGAAGCGAATGAATGCGACGTCGGAGGGGAGAAGACCAGATACCGCGCCAGCACGCGCCGTGGCGAGATACGCGCCCCAAATGAGCGCCGCGCGCACGCCAAGCGCAATTCCGAATGGTATTGACGGCGTCGCCTGGTGGAAAACGGGCGCGATTTGCTTATTCATGGCGAGCGCTCACGCTGCACGATTTTGAGCAAGCGAACCGAGCACAGCGACAATGTCGGATGGCTCGAGCCGGTTGCGGTAATCGATGTCGACAAACGCCAAGGTGATCGTGCCGTCGCGGTCGATTACGTAGGTCGCTGGGATCGGCAGCGCCCAGCTGTCGTCGCCATTCTTGTCGGGCAGCGCATGACCAAAGCGGGCATAGATCGGACGCAACTCCTCTGACAGATCAAAGGCGATGCCGAATGCTTTGGCGGTCGCAGACGCAGCGTCGCTGAGCACCGGAAAGGACAGTGCGTTCTTCTCAGCTGTCGACAGGCTTTCGTCCGGCGTCTGCGGAGATATGGCGACGAGGCTTACGCCAAGCGCGATGAGCTGGGGCAATTGCGCCTGAAGCGCGCGCAGTTCGAGATTGCAGTATGGGCACCACCCGCCGCGATAAAAGCTCAGCACGACGGGGCCGGTCGCAAGCAGGGTGGACAACCTTACGCTGCTTCCATTGGCATCCGGCAACACGAAGTCCGGGGCACGATCGCCGGCCCGCAATACACGGTCCAGGATGCCAGATGTGGCAAGAGCAAGGTCAGCCCGTTCCATCATGGCGCGGATTTCAGGCGGCGCCTTGCCCATGAAATTGGCGCGAAAGGTTTCGAGTTCGGCTTTAAGCGACATTGGTCTGGCTCCTGGATGCAGACATTGCGGGCGCTTTGCCCGCGATGCCCCATGGACTATTTCTTGGCTTTGAGGGACTGGACGAGGGCCGCGGCGGACGCGCCTTCCAGCGACAAACCGTAACCCACATCGTGGACGATCTTTTCCTTCAGCGGCTGAATGAAGTGCGCGCGCGTGTTGCGGCGTGTGACTTCCGGCGCTTTCAAATAAGTCGCTGCCAATTCTCGCGCCCGCGCGAGCGCCCGGCCTTTCGGCGTCACTTCCCCGACAACGCCCCAATCCATGGCCCGTTGCGCCGTCAACGGAAACGGATTGAGCAAAAACGATTCCGCCCGTCCTGGCCCTGCGCGATAGGCCCATGTGGTGAAGATGCCGTCGCCGGGGACAATGCCGCCAGCGAAGTGGGGCAGATCGTTGAACGTGGCGCTTTGCCCGGCGACGATGACATCGGCCATCAGAGCGTATTCTGAATGCACATGCGCCTTGCCCTCGACGGCAGCGATCACGGGGGCCTTGATGTTGGCGAGATTCTCCAAGATCTGCACGCCTTCGTCATGCACCCGGCTCCACACCTCCGGATCGGCGACATTGCCAAAGCTGGCGAAGTCGATGCCCGGGATGAACTCCCCGCCGGCTCCGGTCAGGATCACGATCTTGTTTCCGCGGTCCTGAGCGATGCGATAGAAGGCGTCGACAAAGTCGGTATGGTCGCGCGCGGTAAACGTCAGAGGCCCCCCGCGCGTGTTGAACGTGACGACCAGAACGCCCGCGGCATCGCGTTCCATCCGCAACGATGCGTAGGCCGAGAAATAAGCCGGTTGCGCGGCCTGAGTGACCGTGGCCTTCTGCGCGTAGGCGGGTTGCGGGACGGCGGCGGCGCCGAATGCGGCCAGCGCGACAGAAGCGATCAGTGCGTTTTTCATTGGAAGTTCTCCTGAGGTCGATGGCGTTACGCTGCCGTGCGCCGCATGCCCGGGGCGGTCCACTCCGCGCCCTTCATGAAGTCGTCGAGCGGAGTATCGGCGAGGTGGTTGGTGTAGTTGGAGATCAACTTGGTCGCGGCGAGCACAAGAAGGTCGAGCACGGCGCGATTGTCGAAGCCTGCGGCTTTGAACGCGGCGACTTCGGCTTCGCTGACCGCGCCGCGATTGCGCGTGACGACGCCCGCAAAGTGGCGCAGCGCTTCAAGCTTAGCGTCTGCGATCGGACGTCCCTCGCGGACTGCTGCGATGTGGCCGGGCTCCACCGCCGCCATGCGCGACAGATTGGAATGGCCCGCCATGCAATAGGTGCATTCGTTTTCATAAATGATCGCAAGATAGGCGACATTGCGCTCGACCGGCGTAAAGCTGGTTTTCTCCGCAATCGTCCAAAGCGCTGCATAGGCCTCGAGGGCCGCGGGGCTATTGGCGAGCACACGATGCAGATTGGGCACGAAGCCCCAAGCTTTTTGAACTCCGTCCAAGATCGCCGCAGACGCGAGCGGCGCGGTCGTCGTATCGAGCAGGGCAAAATCATTGGTGGTCATGGGGTAGTCTCCTCTCGCGGCCGGCCTCATTGCTGGCGTAGGAGGACAGTCTCTCATTCCCTGTTGTGTCGGCAGGCGGGTCCTGGTGATATCAGTCATTCCACAGGGGAATGGATATGGATCGGTTCCAGGTAATGCAAAGTTTCACGCGGGTGGTCGAAACGGGCTCGTTTTCGGCTGCGGCGCGCGACCTCAATGTCGGGCAACCTGCCATTTCCAAGGCAATTGCAGGGCTTGAAGAGCATTTGGGCGTCCGTCTCTTGGTGCGGTCGACCCGCCAATTGACGCCCACAGAGGCGGGACAGGCTTTCTATGAACGGGCGCGTCGCGCGCTGAGTGAAGCGGACGAAGCGTGGGTGTCCGCCAAAGGTGCCGGCGCTGGATTGGACGGGCGCTTGCGGGTCTGCGCTCCCGTCACCTTTGCGCGGCTGCACGTCGCGCCGCATCTCGGCGAGTTTCTCAACAGCCATCCCAAACTACGCCTCGAATTGGTGATGGACGATCGCAGCGTCGATCTGCTGGAGGAAAACATCGACGTCGCTCTGCGTTTGGGCGCGCTGCCGGACTCGAGCCTCACGGCGCGCAAGCTGGCGACATCGGACCGCATGGTCGTCGGGAGCCCAGATTATCTCGCGCGCCATCCGGCACCGCAAAAGCCAGGCGATATCTTGGCGCACGACGTCATCGTCTACGCGCAAAATGTCGGCGGCGATGAATGGCGATTCCGCAAGGGCACGTCTGAGACGTCCGTACGCGTGCAGAGCCGGTTAGCGTTCACCGCAGCCGAAGGCGTGCGCGAAGGCGTGCTGGCGGGCCTTGGCCTCGCCATCGTCTCGCGCTGGATGATGGCTCCGGAACTGAAAAGCGGTGCGGTCGTGCCGGTGTTGACGGATTGGTCGCTCCCCAGCTTCGATCTATGGGCCGTATTCCCCAGCGGCCGCCTGCCCAGCGCAAAGGCTCGCGCGTTCGTCGGTTGGTTTGAAGGGCGCTTGCTGCAGCGATAGCCGAACAAGCGATGTGCTAGCCGCTGCGGGCGATGTGTTCAATTCACGCTGCGCGCGCGCCCTTCCCAAAAGGGCGCCCTCAACTCGCGCTTCAGCACTTTGCCCGCAGCCGACAGGGGCAGGGGATCGCTACGGAAGGTCACGCTGCGCGGACATTTGTATCCGGCGATTTTGGTTTTGCAGTATTCGATCAGCGCGTCGGCGTTCTGTTGCGCCCCGGTCTTGAGCCTGACGATCGCATGTACCCGTTCGCCCCATGTCTCATCCGGCACGCCGATCACCGCGCATTCGGCGACGTCGGGATGGGTGCTCAGCGCGCTTTCGGTTTCGGCGGAGTAAACGTTCTCGCCGCCAGAGATGATCATGTCTTTGGTGCGGTCGACGATATAGAGGTACCCGTCGGTATCGAAATATCCGGCGTCGCCGCTCATGATCCAACCATTCTTAAGCGTTTTGGCGGTCTCGTCGGGGCGGTTCCAATAGCCGAGCATCGCACCAGTGCTGCGAATGGCGATTTCGCCGACACGTCCCTGATCCACTTCATTGCCGGCTTCGTCGACGATCCTTAACTCGGCGAAGGGGATCGGTTTTCCTGCCGAGCGCAAACGATGAGCGTTAGGCCCATCGGGGTCGTGATCCAACGGACCGAGCAGGGTGCAAATGCCGGCCGTTTCGGTCTGCCCATAGCCTTGCCGGAACTCCGCCTGCGGCAACCGGTTTAAACACGCGCGTAGGATGCCTTCCGGCATGGGCGACGCGCCATAGGCGGCGTGTTTGAGGCTTGAAAGGTCCGCGGTCGCGGCGCTCGGATGCGAGAGAAGCATGCCCCACATCGAGGGCACGAGGCTCAAAGTGCTGATGCGATCAGTCTCAATGCATCGCAGGATGGCGGCGATTTCAAAACCTGGCTGCATGACCAAGGGCACGCCCATGATCGCCGCGGCGATGGCGAGTTGCGCGCCAGCAAGGTGGAACATCGGCAGGACGCAAAGGATCGGCGGCGGCGGCGCGCTCTCGTCCCGCGCCGGGCTCACCGCCAAAAGCGTCGCCACGAGGCCGGTATGGGCGAGCATGACGCCCTTGGGATGACCTGTCGTGCCGCCGGTATAGAAAATGCCCGCAACCGCGTCGCCGCCGCCGCCGAGTTCATCAACGGGGACGCCGGCACGCAATGTCTCAAAAGGGATCGTCGATACGGGCGGCGCACCGTCGCCCATGAACACGACACGTATCGCGCTGGCGTCATAGTCAATCGACGGCAGCATCGCGGCGAAAGAGTCGTCGACGATGAGGAGCTTGGGCGCGCTATCCTTCAAACCATAGCTTACCTCCGCGCTGGACCACCGCGTGTTGATCGGGACGACGATCGCGGCGAGCCGCCAACAGGCGAAGAGCATCTCCACATACCGGTCGCTGTTTAGCGCGAGAATCGCGACGCGATCGCCGGATGAGACTCCGAGCGCGCGCAATCCGCCCGCCAGCGCGCGCGTCGCCTGATTGAGCGAGGCCCAGGTGGAGCGGCGTTCGCCAAACCGCACGGCCTCATTGTTCGGCATGTGGCGCGCGGCGCGTTCCACGAACTGGGTGAGATGGATCTTGCTCATGGGCGCATCCCGATTGGCGAGGGGTTATGTGACCGTAGAGATTGCCTCAGCCAAAGCCTCGGGCTGAGACAGAAATGGAGAATGGGACGTGGTCAGGGTTGCGACCTTCTCGCAAGGCTGACGCGCGAGCATTTCGTCCTGAAACTTAAGCGAGAGCGCCCGGTCTTCTGTGCAACGAATATAAGATCGCGGCACGACGCCGAAGCGGTCGGTGGTAAGCCGGATTTTGTCGAGCGAGGGGCGAAGAGGCTCCGCGGTCAGGCGGTCGAAAGCCCAACGCCTCTGCGGTTCCGTGCAGTCGCCGAAAAATACGTCATCGCCAGGTCCGGGCAGAATGGTCACGCGCCCGCGAAACAGAGATGCGCGTATCCCCTTTTGAAGGTTCGACCACTGATCCTGACGGCCAAGCGCGGCCAGGCTGTCCCTGTCGCGGGGAAGAAACGCTGTCAAAAATACCAGCCGTTGAAAGGCTTGCGGCTGCAATTGCGCGGCGGCGGAGATGACCATGCCGCCCATCGAATGTCCCAGCGCGATGACTGGCGCGTCCACGACAGTTCGCGCATAATCGTTCAGGCGGTACGACCACCCAAATCGGCCTTGGCGTTCACGTCCGGGCAGATCGATTGTGTGGGTGGTGAAGCCACGCGCCTCAAGATGCGGCAACAGATGTGCCCAACACCAGCTCCCTTGGTTGGCGCCATGTACCAACAGGATGTGCCGCATGCTCATGGTTGACCTCAGACCAGTCTTCGAACGAGGCCCTGCTCTAGCTCGGCACGGCGACGAACTTCCGCTTCGGTGGATAGCTGCCCAAGTCGTGATCATGCCCAGTGAGCTTGTCCACGAGAGCCCTGAGCTCTTCGAGGCGTCCGTCGTATAGGCCGCGCGGCGTGGAGTTGTGCGTATTGCAGAGAAATGCCGCCGCGCCGACCGCAACGCCATGTTGTGCGCCGTTGCCCATGAGTTTTGTTGCGGAGCCAGCGACATGGGTGACGCTGATGTGTTTGCCGGCCATCAGCAGGTTGTCGATGTTTGCGGAGTACAGGCAGCGGAATGGGATGCCGTAGGGCTCTCCGTCGCGACGATCCCAGATCCAGTCCTTGAGGCGGAAATCGTACTTGCTCTCGCCGGGTTTCCACGCGCAATGGATGCAGAATGAGCCATCGTTGGCGATCAGCATGTCATTGAAGCGCGATCGGTTGCGAACATCGTGCTCGGTGAGGATGTAGTCGCCCTTGTAACGCTTGAACTCGCCCTGCGCGGCGACGAAGGCCATCCAGTCGAACTCCAGATTGGCGTAGGTTTCGGGCTCCAGGCGCTTGACGTTGGAAAATGTCCCGTAGAGCGCGCGCATCAGGTAGTCGCGGACGAGTTCACCTGAGGTATAAGGATCGAGCCACTGGCCGTATTCCCAATAGTGCGTGGCCGGAAACTTCATCATCCACGCCTGCGTCGGTTCAGTGAACAAGAACTCCGGAGTATCGGGATTGGCGGCAGGGCCGGGGCCGTTCTCGTGACCCGGGGCCGGGAGCTGCCCGCTGAGATTGGCGTAGTCTTTTGCAATCTCGGTCGCCCAAGGCACGTCCGGAAAAGGGACGGGGTGATCGGCCATGCGTGTGCGGAAGAACAGCGTATTTCCGTGGTGCATGTTGTCAGCCACCTCGGGCGCGTAGGGTTCGTCGAAATCCGCGCGCGCTTCGCGACCGAAGAGCGTCTCTGCGCCGGCAAGAATGCCGAGCATGGCCACGCCACTGGTGTCGATGAACATGCGTCCCTTGAAACGCAGTTCCTGTCCGCCGCGCGCCGCAACGGCATCGACCGAGACAATCTTTGAGCCTTCTCGCGCAGCCGCAATGATCCGGTGTTCCAGAAACACGGTGGCGGTTGGTTCGGCTTTGAGCAGCGTGAACGCCATGAGGTCGCCATCAGGCGTGCGAGCCGAAAGTTCTTGCAGCAAGGCGCCCTGCGTGCCGCGGGGCATCAGGCCGATTTCCTTGCTCGCGTTGCCGCCGAGTACGGGCCGGTCGTGGATCAACGCCACACGTTGGCCCAGCCGCGCCGCTGTCAGCGCCGCCGCGCAACCGGACACGCCGCCACCCACGACCACGACGTCGTAGTCGCCGGCGTCGATCGGCTGGTCCGGCAAGCCGCGGAGCGCCTTGCGCCAGGATCTGCTCGCTTCGCTGACATCATCCGGCGGCGGCGTTGCGTCCTTGCCCAGATAAATCGCGTCGCAGCGACCGTCGAAGCCGGTGAGGTCGTGCAGCGCGAGTGCAACGTCTCCGGACGGCAGCGTTACTTTGCCGGCCGGCTGCCATGCCCAGTCCTGCCCATTGGCGCCGAATTCGGTGTCGAGCGTGACGCCGTTGATCGAAAGCGTGAAGCGGCCTGGATGGTGTGACGGCACCCAGTCTTTCGCGCGCACCCACACCTCGTACTCGCCGGCTTCGACCAAGTCGATCACGGTCGTCGCATCGGCCACGGGCCGCCCAAGGCCGTGCGCGAGCAGATAGGGAGAGCCCATCTGGGTCTCGAACTGGGAGTCCACGACCCAACCGCCATGGTTGTCGAAGTCCTCGGCCTCGATCAACACACCCGGGAGCGTTGTGCTCGTCAGTGCTTTGCTCATGCGCCCTCTCAAGGGATATTGTGGTCGTCTAGAAAGAGCGTTGCCGCAAACCGACATCGACGATCTGGACCGGTATCGGCCAACGCATTGGCCGCCCCGTCGATCGCAGAATCTGCAAGCTTGATCATGTTGTTTGCCCGATCGAGGTCGGCCGGAAACACAGCATGTTCGCCTGATCACCAAAGGGCGCCCAAGTCGCTTCCAGTGGTATGTCGATGCGGAACGTCGCTGGGTCGGCCCAACACTTGACGAGCGTAGAGCGAAACCGCGGCCCCTCCGCTAACTGGACCAGGGCGACCGGTTCCATCTTCATCGCGGGAGACCTCACTTGACAAGACGGGTACAAGCCAGCGTAACTCGCAGACTGAACAAGTGTCTAGTCCGAGAGCTAAAATGGGCGAAGTGCCTGTGAAAACATACACTGGAGAAACGATCAAATCCGTCATCGGCACCGAGATTGGCGTATCCGGCTGGGTCACGATCACCCAGGACATGATCAACCAATTCGCGGCAATCACTGGCGATCCCGTTGAGATTCACACGAATGTGGAACTGGCGAAACAGACGCCCTTTGGCGGCACGATCGCGCACGGCCTTTTGAGCCTATCCATGCTTGGCGGATTTGCGCCCGCTGCCCCGCTGCTGATGGAGGGGATCACGATGGGCCTGAACTACGGGTTCAACAAAGTCCGTTTCATAGCGCCAGTGAAGACTGGAAGCCGTTTACGTGGCCGGTTTTTCTTACGTGATATGCAAGACCAAGGCGGAGGAAAGTGGCTCTCCACCATGGACGTCACGATCGAGATCGAAGGCGAGGAGAAACCAGCCCTGGTCGCGGAGTGGCTGGGCATGCAGTTTGTTCGGGAAACGGCATTGGCAAGCTAAACAAGAGGCGGGAGGAACAAGATGGCAATCCGTTTCGACGATAGAGTGGTCATTGTCACTGGCGCGGGCAACGGGCTGGGGCGCTCGCACGCGCTGCAGTTCGCAGAGCGGGGCGCGAAGGTCGTCGTCAATGATTTCGGCGGCGCCCGCGATGGAACCGGCGGCTCGTCAGAGCCCGCGGAGAAGGTTGTTTCAGAAATCAAAGGGGCGGGGGGCGACGCCATCGCGCATGGCGCGGACGTGACCAACGTCGCGCAGGTCCAAGACATGGTCGACAAGGCGCTGTCCAAATGGGGCCGCGTGGATGTGTTGGTGAACAACGCCGGCATTCTGCAAGACGCCAGCTTCGCCAAGACGACGCCGGAGTCTTTCAAGCGCGTCGTCGACGTGCATCTGATGGGGTCGGCCTATTGTTCGCTCGCCGTTTGGCCGCATATGCGCAAGGCCAACTATGGCCGCATCGTGATGACGGCGTCGACGTCGGGGGTCTACGGGAATTTCGGCCAAGCCAGCTATGCGGCCGGCAAGACCGCGATGCTAGGGTTGATGAATGTCTTGCACATCGAAGGCGGCAAGAACGGCATTCGCGCGAATACGATTATCCCGGGCGCGGCGACGCGCCTGACCGAGGGCCTGATCCCCGCGCCAATCTTGGCGTTGATGACGCCGTCGGCCGTGTCCCCTGCGGTGCTTTATCTGGCGAGCGACGACGCGCCGTCGCGCGTCATTCTGGCGGCGGGATCGGGCGGCTATGCCAGGACCTATGTTCTGGAAAGCGAAGGCATCTATCTGCCGCCTGACATGCAGAACTGCGACGAGGTCGCCAAACGTTTCGACGAGATTTCAGACAAGTCGACCCTCCACGAATATGTCGACGGCGGCGGCGAGTTCATGAAGTTTGTCGGAAAGGCCGCCAAACATATGGGCGTCACGCTCGGTCCAACTTAGACCCAACGCGGCATCACGGTGCGACCTCGAACAATCCCGCGGCGCCCATGCCCGCGCCCACGCACATGGTAACGACCACATACTTGGCCTTGCGCCGCCGACCCTCGATCAACGCGTGTCCGACGCTGCGCGATCCAGTCATGCCATAGGGATGGCCGATCGAGATAGCGCCGCCATTCACATTGTACTTCGCCGGATCGATCTCTAACCGGTCGCGACTATAGAGACACTGCGAAGCGAAGGCTTCATTCAGTTCCCACAAATCGATGTCCTGAACCCGCAAACCATGCCGCTTGAGCAGTTTGGGAACGGCAAAAACCGGGCCGATTCCCATCTCATCGGGCTCGCATCCAGCGACCGCGAAGCCACGAAAGATGCCAAGCGGCTTTATGTTTCGTTGCTCCGCCGTTTTCCGGTCCATCACGATACAGACGCTCGCTCCGTCCGATTGTTGGCTCGCATTGCCGGCCGTAATGAACTTACCTTCCTTGACCGTCATTCCACCCTTGAAGACGGGCGACAGACTGGACAGAGACACCAGCGTCGTCTCGGGGCGGTTACATTCGTCGCGCGACACGGTCACGGGGACCATCTCGATTTGCCCGGTCTCCTTGTTGGGTTTCGCCCATTTGGACGACAGCGCGACGATCTCGTCGTCGAACTTTCCCGACTGTTGCGCAGCGGAGGTTCTTTGCTGAGACTCAAGGGCGTATTGATCTTGCGCTTGGCGGGACACGCCGTAGCGCTCTGCCACGATCTCCGCCGTCTCGATCATCGACATCCAAAGCGCGGGCTGACGGCTCAAGAGCTCGTCTTCGGTCGCATGCGACATGTTCATTTTGCCAGACAACTGAACCATCGAGATGGATTCGACGCCGCCTGCAGCGATCGCCGTCTCGCCCTCATTGACGATCCGGCCAGCGGCAAAAGCGATGGCCTGAAGCCCGGACGAGCAGTAGCGATTGACGGTCACCCCAGATGTGCTTGCGGGGCATCCAGCCTTGATCGCCGCGTTGCGAGCGATATTGAAACCCGTCGCGCCTTCGGGCATGCCGCTGCCCAAGATCACATCGTCGATTTCCGACGGCGCCACGCCCGACCGGCTGATCGCGTGCGACAATGCATGTCCCGCCAGGACGATCGGATGCGTCGCGTTGAAACTGCCCTTGACCGATTTCGCCATGCCCGTGCGGGCGGTAGACACAATGACGGCTTCGCGCATTCTCGAATTTCCTTCTGACAGTGCCCAGATGCGACCCAGAGACACTGAACAAAAGTTTAGCACTTCGCAAGAATTCAGTTCTGCGACTGCGGGACTAATTTCAATTGTGCGTTCCGGCGCGTACGCTCTCAGCGCAGAAATTTGGGTGATCGCCGTTGACCGAAAAAAACAGCAAAAAAGTTATTTCGTTGAAATTGGATACCAAAGGCCCAGGCGGTAGAGATCGTCTGCTCTTGGTGGCCATGAAGCTGTTCGCGGAAAACGGCTTCGACGGCGTCACGGTGCGTGACATATCCTCAGCCGCAGAAGTTTCGGTCGGCCTCATCAATCATCATTTTGCGTCGAAGGAAGGCTTGCGCAAGGCGGTCGACGACTACTTCATTTCGCGCACGGGCGCGGCGATTGATCGCGCACTGCGGATTGCGCCGGACCTAGATCCAGAGATGGTTGCGGAGACGCAGCGAAAGTGGATCGTCAAATACGCCGATGAGTGGCCGGAATTCGTCGCCTATCTGCGTCGCGCGATCGTCGACGCCAGCCCTTGGGGCGAGACGTTGTTCCGGCGATACTATGACTCGATCCGCCATATGACCGACCGTTTGGATGCAAACGGCAGGATTGCGCCGGACACCGACCGGTTTTGGCTGCCGCTCTTGTACATGTTCGTTCTGATGGGGCCCTTGGTGCTTGATCCCTACATCAAGTCGATGTTCGGGAAATCGGCTTATGAGCCCGACATGTGGGCGCGCTTTCAAAAGTCCGCACACTCACTCTTCTTGAGCGGAACTCAGAAACCGAGTTCGAAACCAAAAAAAGAATAGGCCGCCCCAGCTGAGGCGGCCATAGAGTTTGGGGGTACGCGTTACGTGAACTCAGAAATCCACCGTTAGCATCATGCCGGTCCGGCGCGGATACATGATCTGATAGGTCGCAGAGGCAGGCGTCAGGACCGCCGGGTCGTCGTCGTTCAGTGCGTTTTGCATAAAGACTTCGAATTTCCAGATATCGCCTTCGACGCCTGCCCGCAGGGTCAAGTCGTTCAGTTTGCCAGAGACCGCACCAGTCGAAGCATCGATCTGGCTATTGCGGAAGGCATATCCGGCATAAAGCGACCCGGTGAGACCGCCGAGCCAATCCTGCGCTTTCGAATAGCTGGCGGAGATCGTGTAGTTGTTCTCCGGCACATTCGGCAACGGCTTTCCAACGGCGATCGTCGGCACGGCGATTGAGAGGGCCGGCGTCACGCGATCGAACTCCGTCTCCAAGATGCTGCCCACAAACTGCACTTGCAGGCCCTCGACCGGCGTACGCCACTGCAGTCCGATGTCCGCGCCGTTAATAGTTGCGTCGCCAGCATTCGCAACCGATACGACTGCCGCCGTCGTGAATTGGGTCTGTATGTCTTTCCACTTGGTTTGGTAAATCGAGGCCTCAAGAAACAGCGAATTCGCAAACAACTGCCACTTTGTTCCCAGTTCATAGGTCCAAAGATTGTCCGGCGCGATTTGCGTGCTCGTTGGCACGCCGAGCAAAGTGGATGCATCCGCCTGAGCTTGAGTTTGCAGCGTACCGCTGCGGAAACCTTTCGCGACGTTGACGTAGATATTCCCGTTTTCCTCAACGTTCCATTTCACGTTGAAGCGCGGATTCCAGCTGGAAATGCTCGAGGACCCTTGGTCCAAGACAAGCGTCGCACGATTTAGGGTTCGGCCACCGCGTTCATCTTCAAAGTAGCGCAAGCCCGCAAGGACCTCGACTTTGTCGTCGAAAAGTTTGATCGAGCCTTCACCAAAGATTGACCACGACGTGGTGTCCAAGGGGCCAACGATGTTGAAATTCAGGAACGACGCCAGCGAGCAGGGAAAACCGATAAATGGCAAGCAGATATCGCTATCGATGGTCGCGTCACGATAGAACCCACCGACCAGCCAGTTCACCGGCCCTTCCGAATTCGAGGCAAGCCGGATTTCCTGCGTGAACGACGTCGTATCGAATTTGCTGTCGTTGTTGATGAAACCGAACAACGGCGCTTCAAAATCCAACGTGTGATCGATGTAGGACGTATTCGCCGTCAATGTTCCGATGTTCGTGTTCCAGTTCAGCGTTGCGGAATAGAGGTCCATTTTGACGTCGGTAAACGCCTGCACGCCGCCGGTGTTTCCAATCGACGGAACCGGAAGCCCGATCGCCAAGCCGTTGCTGAAATCTTGCGCGTTATCAATATGCCAATACATGCCGGTAATACTGACGTCGTCGGACGGCGTCCACAACGCGACCGCGCGGAGATTCTTGCCCTTGAAATCATTGACGTTCTTTTCGCCCGTCAAGGGGAGTTCAGCGAAACCGCTAAGCGATTCAAAGCTGCCCGAAAGCCGGACCGCGAATTCGTCCTTGGCGATGGGAATGTTAACCACGGCGTCGGTGTAATAGTTCGTGCCGCCGCCGTCCGTCGTCGAAACTTCGCCGCGAAGCGTGCCGAAAAATGACGAGCTGTCGGGCGTCGCCGTAATGACCTTGATGGTGCCGCCCATCGATCCCTGGCCGTACAATGTTCCCGAAGGTCCGCGAATGACTTCGACCCGCGACACGTCCAACAACCGCGCCGGCGGCGACAATTGAAGATTTGGAATGCCGAACGGCGTTTCGTCGATGTAGTAACCAACCAGGCCGTCGCCGGTCGTTCCGCTGCTGATGCCCCGGATCTGAACCGTTTCGAAACCTGGCGTTGATTTCGAAACGACGGACGCGCCAGGAATCTGCGTCACCAGATCGGCGACGCTGCCCGCGCCCGTATTGTCCAATTGTTTCTTGCCGATCGATTGCACCGGCAAAGGAACGTCCTTCAGCTTTTGAGACCGCTTTTGCGCGGTGACCGTTACCTTTTCCGCGTCTTCCTCGGCGGAGGCCGCCGCAGCGGGGGCCGAGGATTGACCGGTAGCGCCTGTGGCCTGCGCGATCTGGACAGGCGCCGCGGGCTTGGGCGTGTCTGCGGCGGACGCAGTTGTTGCGAAAGCCGCCAACGCCATTACGCTCACAGACGCCATCACGCGCGATCGATACCCCATAGTCCCCTCCCACTCGCCGGGCGATTTCGCCTCGAACATTGTTTTACACTAAACAAACGCTCAGCGCTGTGCAATCGTTCAGGTCGCAAACCGATGCAAATGCTTCATATTTCGGCAGGAAGTGATGATAATGAGCAACACAATCGCCCAAATTTACGATGTCGTGCGCAATCGTTCTGATGCGTTCCCAGACAAGGAGGCCATCGTCGACGGCGGCGTCCGGATCACCAATTCACAATTGCGGACCCGCGTGGACGCCGTGGCCAAGGGTTTGCTGGCGTTAGGCATAAAGCATGGGGACCGGGTCGGGACCTTGGCGCCGCCTTCTGCGGATTTTTGGATTCTGTTCCTCGCGACGTCGTCGATTGGCGCGATCTGGCAAGGCCTCAATCCGCGCTATCAGCGCAACGAATATGCGTACTTGTTGGAGGACGCCGAACCGGCGCTGGTGTTTGTCCGCTCGCCCTTCGAAGAACGGGACTATTTGACCGAGCTAAAGGCGCTTGCATCGGCGAAGACACAGTTCGAGGTCATTCACGAAGCGCCATTAGACGAAACTTCGTCCATCGCTTCAAAGGGCATGCACATCACAGACGCGCAATTGGCGGGCGCCCGTGCAAGGACCAAGCCTGAAGATCCCGCCGTCATCGTCTACACCTCGGGTACCACAGGCAAGCCAAAGGGCGCTTTGCTGTCTCATCGCGCCTGCGTGCAAACCGCAATCTCCAATCTAAAGTGGATGAAGCGGGATTTGGACTGCACGATTTGTCCCGCGCCCATCAACCACGTCGGCGCGCTCAACAATGTCTGCATGACAACCTTCGTGGGGAACGGACGGATCGTGTACTTCCCGCGCGTCGACTTGAAAGCGTTGGGCGCGTTGCACGTGCAAGAAAAGCCGACATATCTGGTCGCGAGCCCAACCGCTTTCGCCATGATGTTGGCCAATCCCAATCGCGAGATGCTGAACCAATCGACGTACAAGCTAATCGTGTTCGGCGGTGCCGCGACGCCGGTCGCTTACCTTAAGGAAATCGAGAAAACCGGCGCGCAATTGTCCAGTGTTTATGGACAAACCGAAACGACGGGAATGATGACCTATACGGCGGCGGACGCCAGCCTTGAGACGATGTCGGAAACGATCGGCAAGGCGATCGAAGGCGTGGAAATCCGGATCGCGGATGGCGAGGGCAGGGTGGCGGCGATCAGCGAGACCTCTGAAATTCAGGTCCGCGGCGTGTGCGTCATGAGCGGCTACTTCAAGAAACCCGAAGCGACGAAGGAGGCATTCACCGCGGACGGCTGGTTGCGCACAGGCGATCTGGGGTTTGCGCGTCCAGACGGAAACATCGTCTTCGCGGGCCGGTTAAAGGAGATGTTCAAATCCGGCGGCTATAATGTATACCCGGTCGAAGTGGAGCTTGCGATCTGCGACCATCCGAAAGTCGCGCAAGCCGCCGTGGTCGCAGTCGATCACCCCAAATTCCAAGAAGTGGGCCATGGGTTCTTATTGCCCAAGTCGGGCGAGGCCATTGACCCTGCCGAGGTCAAAACATTTCTGCGAGAACGCATCGCCGACTATAAAATCCCGAAGAGCTGGAGCGTGATGGAGACGTTTCCGTTCCTCCCCAACGGCAAAGTCGACAAACGCGCGCTGCAATCCACTTTGACAAAGAAACAAGCGAGTTAACCGCCATGCCCATCAGTACACAGACGGTCGGACAGAAAACCGATCCCATCCAACACCAGGTCGATGCGCGTTGGATCATGGCCTATGCGGCGGGTCTGGGAGATTTGAACCCTCGTATGATGGACACCGCCAATCATGCGCCGGTCGTCGCGCATCCGATCTTTCCCGTCTGTGTCGAATGGCCGATTGTTCTAGCGGCGGCGCGGCTGCCCGGCTCCGAACTGGCGACGATGGAGGAGCGCGCGCGCGGCGTACACGCAGCGCATGATCTGCATATTCACCGGCCCATCCAAGATGGCGATGTGTTGACCACGACCGCTGAAATTGTCGGCCTCGAAGAGCGCAAACCGGGCGCGGCGCAAATGACGAAATTGACAACCGTCGACGCCAATGGTCAGCCCGTCGCTACGACATGGCAATTGGGGATCTCGCGCGGCGTCGGCGTTTCGGGCGAACCAAGATGGACCGCCACGCCGCCGTCACTGCCCACAGACGAGGGGACCGAACCCTGTGCGCGCGAAATCACCCTCTCGGTTCCGCCAGGGATGGGCCAGATCTACACCGAATGCGCCCGCATCTGGAATCCGATCCACTCTGACAAGGCATATGCAATCGCTGCCGGTCTGCCCGACATTATTTTGCACGGAACCGCGACCATGGCGCTGGCCGTATCCGGCATCGTCAACGCGTTTATCGGCGGCGACGTGAGCAGAGTGACGAGGTTAGGGGGCCGGTTCTCCGCGATGGTCCCGGTCCCCGACACCTTAAAGCTTGAGGTCTACCGGCTGGGCCGCGACAGCGTGCGCTACCGGGTTCGCAACGGCGCCGGCCAAGAGGCGATTAGCCAGGGGTTTCTGTTTTGGTGATGAGCCGCTGGCGTTTCTGCCGCCGTCAAGATCGAACTGATCGGAGCCATCCGCCTATCGCTCGCGACACCAGCTATAACCCCAGAACCGCTCGCGCCAAAATGTTTCGCTGCACTTCGCTCGTTCCGCCGTAGATCGTGATCGCCCGATCGTAAAGATAGCGAGCCGTCGTCATGACGCCCTTCTCAGGCCCTACAGCCGGCCGATTGTGGCTGTGGACGCCGAGCGCCAGCTGGTTGGGCATTGCGAAGTCGCCAAGAACTTCTAGCGCTAATTCGTCGACACGCTGCACCAATTCGCTTCCGCGCAATTTCAACAGAGACGCATATGTGCCTGCAGGCTGACCGAGCGACAAAGCCGACATGCACCGTAGTTCCGACATTTCCAGCGCGACTACTTCGATCTCCGCGGCCGCCAGCTTTCTTTGAAACTCCGAACCGTCATGACCTCTCGCCACGGCCAAAGCGCGTAGATCGCTCAACTGGGCCCGAATGCGCGGCGCATAGTCCACTCCACGCTCGAACTCGAGAAGGTACTTTGCGACGGTCCAACCGGCGTTTTCTTCACCGACGATATTCGATTTTGGGACGCGAACATTGTCCATGAAAACTTGATTGAACTCATGGTCTCCGGCGATATTGACAATGGGAGCTATAGAGATTCCTGCAGACCGAAGGTCGATCAACAGAAAGCTTATGCCAGCTTGCGGCTTGCCCGTCACACCAGTTCGAACCAAGCAAAACATCCAATTCGAGTGATGCGCCAACGTCGTCCAGATCTTTGTTCCGTTGACGATGTAATCGTCCCCGTCTGCGACGGCGCGCGTCTTTAGCGAGGCCAAGTCCGAACCTGCTCCTGGCTCGGAGTAGCCCTGGCACCAACGGTCCTCGCCCGACAAAATGCGCGGAAGGATATGCTTTTTTTGGTCCGGCGTCCCAAACCGCATGATTACCGGACCGCACATGGTCAAGCCAAAAGTATGCGTCCTTGGTGCGTCCGCCAACGCGCATTCTCGGGCAAAGATAAATCTCTGGACGACATCCCAACCCGTGCCCCCGAATTCTTTCGGCCAGGACGGCGCGACCCACCCCTTGCGATACAAATTATCGTGCCATCTCGACATCGCTTGGATGTCGCAAAACGTACCAGACGCGCGCGCCGAGGCGTCGCGAAGCGATCGATCCAAATTTTCGTCGAGGAACGCACGGACGTCTTTAGCAAAAGCGAGCTCTCTGGCGCTGAGTTCCAAATTCACTAGGGGTTCTCCCGCCCATTCGAACCAGGGTGCGCCGTAAGGAAGTCAATAATCTCGCGGTTGACCTCATTCGGCTTTTCGAGATGCAGAAAGTGGCCCGCGCCAGGAATGCGATGGATATCAACTCCTTCTGCGAAAAGTTCGGGCAGCATCGATTTCTCAAAGATGTCCGCACTGATGCAGCGATCGTTCTCCCCAGTGAGTCCCAATGCCGGAACCTGAACGGGTTGGCCCAGCAACGCGACCCCCTCCGCATAGCGCGCGGCCTTTGTGTTGAACGCCGCGCGATAATACTCCAGCGCCGCCGCTTTGACGCCAGGCTGTGAGAAGACCGCTTTCATCGCATCCAGATCGCCCTCGGGAACGGTCCACCCCAACGACCAACGCCGCCACAACATGCGCAAGAACGCCCAGTCATTGCGTTGAACGACGTAGTCGGCAAGGCCGCGCCATTGGAAGAAAAAGACGTACCAGGACCGCCGCAGCTGTTCGGTTGACTTCAAACCGACCGAGCCAAATCCCGCGACATGCGGCACGGACATCAGTGAGAGAGTTCTGACCCGATCCGGCGCGCGTAATGCTCCTGCCAAGGCGACATTTGCGCCCCAATCATGGCCCACGACATGCGCGCTTGTTTCACCGAGCGCTGTGATCCAGGCCGGAACGTCGTCGGACAGCGCCGCAAATCCATAATCACCATTCTTGGGCTGGGACGAGGGCTCAAATCCGCGCGACGTTACCGCGACCGCGCGATATCCCGCTTTAGCCAGCGCGGGCAGCATATGCCGAAAAGTATACGGACTATCCGGGAACCCATGGATCAAAAGGACCAGCGGCCCTTGACCCATTTCATAAGCGGTGAACGTCAGGTCTCCACAGACCAATTCGCGCGTCATCGCGCCATCGATGGACAGTGTCGCGGCCATTACGTCATCGACGGATCGATTATGATTTTGGCGTGACGTTCAGGATCGGCCAGATCCTTGAACGCCTGCGCGACGCCGTTCAGGCCGACTTTCCCCGTGATCAGCGGTTTGCAATTCACGGCCCCGGTGCGCACGAGCGCCAATGCCTCAGCGAATTCTTGCGGCGTGTAATAGATCACGAATTTGAAGTTCAATTCTTTGCCGACGGCAACCAGAGGCATGAAGCTGTCGGTGCCGGGCGCAATGCCGGTCACGATGATCGTACTGTTTTGGGGCGCTTCTAGAACCAATCGGTTTAGCATCCCGCGCGCGCCGGTGTTCTCGAAGATGATGACAGGCGCCGTCGGCGCGACACCTGCCGCTTTCGCAATCACGCTCTCCGTCGCGCCATTCACGACATGCGTCGCACCCATAACGCCCGCGAGCTCACGCCGCCGTGCCGACAGATCGGACGCAACGATGTGCTTCACGCCGCGCGCCTTCAGGACCGCTATGATTGCAAGGCCGATAGGTCCGCACCCCACGACGATCGCTACATGATCGTTCGTGATCGCAGCTTTGTTGACGGCGTGCACGGCGATCCCGACAGGTTCGACGAAGGCCGCCGCCTCGTCGGAAACGCTGTCGTCGACCGGCAATAACATCGCCTCGGTCAAGATCATGTACTCGGCATATGCGCCCATCGTTTCAGGGTTCGATCCGACGAGCACCGGCGCGCCAGACTTCAATACAAACGGCATGGAGCAGACGCGTTGCCCCTTTTTGAGCGTGCGTTGCGTTTGCGGCCCGAAATCCAGGACCTCGCCGACAAATTCATGGCCAAGAACCACGCCCTCGTTGACCGTGCGCTCATACTCAGCGGTCGGCACGCCCAGCGCCCGGCCATTCTCGATGATATGATGCATGTGCTGACCCATATGAAGGTCAGACCCACATATCCCGCAAGCGCGAACCTTGACCAGGACATCGCCTATGCCCGGTTTGGGCTCCGCCACATGTTCGACGACGATCTGATCCCGCCTGAGAAGCGCCGCCCGCATGCCCGCCTCCTATTCGCCCAAAACGATCAGTTTTTTGGTGTCCAGTCCCAGCGCGTCGCAATAGCCGCGATAAAGGTCCAGCGCCGCCCGCGCGTCCACCATCGAAACGACATTGTTTTTGTCGTCCAAATTGATGTTCGCCCCATAGATCGCAAACCACGTGATCGTGTCGCCCTTTTGGTCCTTGGGCGTCACCAAAGTGTGGCGTGAACCCGCCGGTTCAAAGAGGTACGAGCCAGGGTGGTTCACCTCATGCGGGCTTTCCTCGTAATACCAAGACCCTTGCAGCGTCACCGCGTAGACCAGGCCGGTGTGATAGTGGGTAGGCACGCGGTAACCGGGCGGAAGCCGCGTCTTTGAAATCCAAAGTCCAATCGCCAAATCGACATGCAGCAGTTGGATCGCCGACCCGTCGCCCGCTTCGGCATAGGGCAAATCGTCGATGCCGACATGCTGCGTCGCCTGGTCGCTGGTCGCAGGGATAATCGGGCGCGCCATGACTTTTGCCGCAAAGGCGGCGAGTTTATCTTGTGGCGAGTGGGCTGCGGTCGCGGTCATAAGGCCTCCAGAGTGCACATCTATTGAACGCTTTGGGCAAGGGCGGTGTAGTGCGCACGCGCGGGCTCGAATTGCGGCGGCAAGGGCACCTTGCGCGGGTCGTACCAGGGCATATACGTCGCCAACTGTTTCGGCAGGACGTTCCAAACATATTTGTTCATGCGCGCTTTCCGCAAACGCCTAAACTCCGGCGTCTCATATTTGGTGATCGTTTCTGGATCGGCTTCGATCATAGCGTTGGCGAATTTCTGGCACAGTCCTAGATAATGCCCTTGCGCCCACAACCCGGTGAACAGGCGGTAGAAATATCCGCCGCCAGTTTTTTCGTAAGCGTCGAAACACACGGTGCGATGTTCGACCTCTTCCATGATGTGCCAAAACATCAATCCGCGAACCGGCTCGCGCATATAGTCGAACATGCCGACTTCCATCTGCGTGCGCGCGCCGGCGGACGTCATCGACTCGAAGCCTTCCGCATAAGCGAGATTGAATTTCAACGGCTTTTCGGCTGACCACTTTAGAAACAGCGCCTCGACCTCGCGTTCTAATTCCGCCAGCTTTGGTCCGCTCTTGTGAAGTCGGCGAATGATCTCGTTCGCTTTAGCGTGTTGGCGGAAATGTTGCCCCTCTTGCGCGCAAAACCGCTTCATCTCTTCCAGGATTTCGGGGTCTTTGATCTTAGCCATCGCAGCCTGGACCGTACGGATGAGATACGGCTCCAAGTACGGAAGCATCATCCAAGAACCGAGAAAAAAGTAGGACAATTTCGGATCGTTCTCGATGAACACGAGGTCCATGTCGTCGTGAAACTCGAAATTCATCCGGCGCACCAGAATGTCCTGTGCCGCGCTCATGAGGCCGGTCTCCGCTAGATTTGCGCTGAACAATCGTTTAGCGTGATGCTTCTTCAATCTTCAGCCTGTGTCAAGCACTCAAGGGAGGCCCGCCAATGCCCAGTGTCGTCGTAACGGGTGGCCCAGGCTTTATCGGCCGCCGGGTAGTGTCCAGATTTCTCGACGCCGGGTGGGTGGTTACGAGTTTCTCGTTGCCCGGAGAATCCGCATCGAAGGATTGGCCGCGTGCGGTGCGGATGGAGTATGGCGACGTCTGTGCGCCAAGAGATGTTGCGAGGACGTTGGACGGTGCGTCGCTGGTAGTCCACTTGGCGGCGGTGGTTGGCGTCCCCGGGGAATATGATCGCCAATGGTCGATCATCGCTGAAGGCACGCGAAACATCGCGGAAGCCGCTTTGAAAAATTCGGCGCGGCTACTGGTAGCTTCGTCCATCGCTGTTTATGGCGACAAGATCCAACGGCAAATCTGCCGGGAAGATGACGGTCATGGCGTGTGGCAGGGCGCCTATGGCCGCGCCAAGCAAGCGCAAGAGACGATCGCGCTGGAGTATGCGGCAAAGGGTCTTCCGGTCACCATCGTGCGGCCCGCCAATGTGTATGGTTTGGGTGGCTCCAGCGCCTGGGGCGACCGTTTCATTCAAGCGATCAAACAATCCGGAGGCGCGGTCGTCGGCGAAGGCGACACGAACAACGCCGGATTGGTGTTCGTCGAAAACCTGGCCGATGCGATATTTCTTGCAGCGACGGCCCAGCAGGCTATTGGCCGCATCTACAATGTTTGCGACGGGGAAGGGGTCACGTGGGGCCACTATACCGACGATCTGGCCAAGATTGCGAATAAGCCCCCGCCGCCGCGCTTACCCCTGGCGGCGCTGATGACGATGGCATTGGAGAACGAAAATCCTGTGCAATTGATTGGACCCAGGGACACCAGCCTGCCGACGCTGGAGGGCCTCAACCTTGTCGGGTTCGACAATCGCTTCGACGCCACGAGGATCCGGTCCGAGCTTGGGTGGTCGCCGTGCATCCATTACCGAGACGCGATCAAAACTATTGCGCGTCAGTGGACGCAAACTTAGGAATTACATTTAGCATATACTACTTGGGCAATCACGGATTGTGACCTGAGTCTGTTCATACATCCAGCCATTGATAGTTTCCATTGGTAATGTGGCCCTGTTTGGGATTAATCTGCAGTGGGGCGAGGAGTTGGAGTTTGGCATCTTTCTTCTCCTATGTCAAACGAACCCACTTATATATTGAAGAAATTCAATGGATAAGGTCGTATGTACTAGGAAACAAAGTCGCGCATATTATGATCTGCAGCAAGTATTTTGTAAATGAGTTCGGAAACGCGGCTGAACGTGTATCATTTTTCTCCTTTTGTAGGCTTAGAGGGCACGTGTCGATGCAAACTTCCTAAGGCTCGACTTAGTATGTCGTCCGCCAAAGTTTCCCCCATGTTGTCCTCTCTGAGATCATCATCATGATCGTGCCCTCCGAAACCGAGAGCTCTGTTTAACTCCCGAGCTTCTTGAATTCCGGTATTGTCAGCGGCTGCAGGGTCCAAAAATTTTACTGTTACATATGCTAGGATGAGGTCCACATAACTTCGAGAGAAGTTCACTTCATTAGGCATTGCGTCGACACACATCTAGGGTTGTAGAGCTGACTAAACTACCGTCAGTGGTGATGTGGGTGTACGTGAAGCGGACAAAAAGCCCGAAGGTCCAAGGATTTCGAAAATTTTTGAACAGGTTCGAGGAGGTAAGGTTGCGCACGCTGTTCCGCCGTGTTGGAAACTCTTACCTCTTGAAATTAATGCGTTTTGAGCGCTTCTGATCCAAGTCGGCAGTGTCACCGCTTTTCATTTTGCCAATCCGTCTTCGCCCGTTCGAGCCGGGCGCCTGGGAGGTCGAGGCCCCAGCGGCGGTCGAAGAAGAACTCTAGCGCTTTCGGGATTTCGATACGCAGATGCGGGCCGTCGAAGCCATACTCCCGGCGCACCGCATCCGCCTGGCGCCTCGATAGTCCCGTCTTCGGGCGAAGCCAGATGACGGCCATCGTATTCCAGTCGGCGTCATCGGGCAGAGGGTCAGCCTGGACTTGTCACGGTTTCGTGCCGGTCACTTGAGGGTTTAAAGCTCTTACAAGGAGACCGGAGAGATGATGAAGCGAACAGAAGAGTTTAAGCGGGAAGCGGTTCGGATTTCGTTGACCAGCGGTTTGTCTCGGCGCCGGGTTGCGTCGGATTTGGGGGTTGGTCTTTCGACGTTGGGCAAATGGGTTGCGGCCTATCGTCCATCCGATGCGACGGCGGCTCCACAGGCTGATCTGGCGCGCGAGAATGAACGGTTGCGGCTTGAGAACCGCATCCTCAAGGAGGAGAGGGACATCCTAAAAAAGGCGACGCAGTTCTTCGCGAACCCGCGGTCGTGAGGTTTGCTTTCGTGAACGCATGGCGGCATGTATGGCGCGTGGAGACGATCTGCCGGGTCATGCGTGTCAGTCCGCGTGGCTATCGCTCCTGGCGCGCCCGCCCGGCCAGCCTGCGGATGCGCGGGGACATGAAGGTGCTGGCGCATATCCGCGAGCAGCACGCTTTAAGCCTCGGTAGCTATGGCCGGCCCCGGATGACGCTGGAGTTGAAGGAGGCTGGCCTCGACGTTGGCGAGCGCCGTGTGGGCCGTCTGATGAAGATCAACGGGATCAGGCCTGTACGCACCCGCAAGCATAAGGTCACGACAGACAGCCATCATCGTCTCGGCGTCGCGCCGAACATTCTGGACGGCGATTTCACGGCAGACGCCCCGGACAGGAAATGGGCCGGAGACATCAGCACTGTTTGGACGAATGAGGGTTGGCTCTATCTGGCGGCGGTCCTTGATCTCCATAGCCGCCGTGTCGTGGGATGGGCGGTCAGCGACAGGATAAAGAAGGACTTGGCGCTCCGTGCCCTCGATATGGCGGTACGGCTGCGCAATCCGCCGGAGGGGTGCGTCTTCCACTCTGATCGCGGCAGCCAATACTGCGCTTACGAGTATCAGAAAAAGCTGCAGGCCTATGGCTTGCGGCCATCCATGAGCGGAAAAGGAAACTGCTACGACAATGCAGCCGTTGAGACGTTCTTCAAATCGCTCAAAGCCGAGGTGATCTGGAGAAAAAAACGGGCCACACGGCGCCAAGCGGAGACCGCAATTTTCCAGTACATCAATGGCTTCTACAACACCCGCAGACGCCATTCATATCTGGGCGGCATCAGCCCGCTCGCGTTCGAAGCCAAGGTGGCGTAATGAGACAGGTGACCGGCACGAAACCGTGACAAGTCCAGCCAGGTCCTTTTCCTCGAACGAACTCGCCGGATCGATCCGGATCGGCAGACACTCCTTGTGCCTGAGCCTGAAGGCGCGTGGGGGCTGCCCTTCATTCGCCCGTCTTAATCCTTAGTGCATGCATGTGCGCGACCGCTGCGGCGCGCCTTGCGGGTACACCGAGACCCGTCAGGCCGAGCACGATCATCTGTTCGACCCGCAGGCTTGCTTGCTCGCGGCTCAATCTTCGTTCGATCAAGTTGATCACGAGGACCTGGCACAGTCCAAGCCAGTAGAGAACTCCGGCTTCCTTCGCTTCAGGCCGTAACATGCCGCCTGCGCTCGCCGCCTCGATATCGTCGAGCAATCCGCGATTGAGTGGATGCGCGCGCGCCGTCGAACTTGCATGGCTTCGCAACAGCGCCGCGCTTTTCTTAGGTTCGCGGATTGCGAACTCCGCGCCGACGCGCATGCCGCCTGCGATGCGGTCGATGGGGTCCGCGACCTCCGCATTGGCCAGCGCTACGAGCGCTTCCAGTTCGAGGCGAACCTCGGTAGCGACGGCCTTGGCGAAGTCGGCCTTGTCGGCGAAGTGGTTGAAAAAGCTGCCCTTGGCCACGCCCGCCTTGGCGACCAGTTCGTCGATCGCGATCGCGTCGATCGGCTTCTCGACCAAAAGATCGAATCCGGCGGCGATGAGAGCTGCCCGGGTGCGGGCAGCGCGCGGCGAGGGGGCGGCCTGGTTGGACATGTCGACTCGGTACTTGACTATTTGGTCATATTTAGGTTACTTGACCAAATAGTCATAACGCTACCGATCAGGAATCGCAATGCCGGTCATCAAGGTTGAAGACATCGCCCATGTGCGCTTCGCCGCGCCGGACCTAGCGGTCATGCGGTCGTTCCTTGAAGATTTTGGACTCAGCTGTTTCGAGAATGGCGGGCGTCTCTACGGCAGCGGCAGCGATGGCCGCCCCTTCGTTCACGTCACCGAGCCGGGCGCGGCGAAGTTTCTTGCCGTCGGCTTTCGCGCTGGGACGGTCGCCGACTTGGAAGCGCTGGCGCGCCACGAGGGCGTTCCTGTCGAAGACATAAGTGAGCCCGGCGGCGGCAAGATTGTCCGTCTGACCGATCCGGACGGGTACTGCGTCGAAATCGTCGCCGGCCAAGAAAAGAGCGAAGCGCGCGAAACGATTTCAGACTTGCCTCGCAACACCGTCGCAGCCAAGCCGCGCCTGCGTTCGACTGTGCGTCTTGAGCCCTCGCCGGCGCATGTCCGGCGCATTGGGCACGCCGTGCTTAAGGTGCGCGATTTCCGCGCCAGCGAGGCATGGTACAAGGAACGTTTTGGGTTTCTGACATCGGATGAAGTCGAAGCGGCGAAGGACGTGCCTCTGGGGGCGTTCATGCGCTGTGACCGGGGCGACAAACCCGCCGATCACCACACTTTGTTTTTGGCGCAATTGCCTGGCGCTCTCGGCTTGCTTCATGCTGCGTTCGAGGTCGCCAATCTCGACGATCTGATGCTCGGCCACCAGCATCTCAAGGCGCGCAAACGGCATGCGGCATGGGGCATCGGACGCCACATCATGGGCAGCCAAATCTTCGACTACTGGAAGGACCCGTTCGGCAACGAGCTGGAACACTGGACGGACGGAGATTTGTTCACCGCCGCCGACCCACCGCAAAAAATGCCGATGAGCGCCCTGCTCGAGGTGCAATGGGGCAGCCCGCATCCAATGTTCGCGGGAAAGCTAAAGCCAGCGCCCGGCCTAGTCTCATTCGCCATGGCGCTTCTCCTGCGCATCAAACGGCTTTTCCGTCGCAAATCGAAAGGAACCCACGCATGAAACTCGCGACCTATACCGCCAACGGTCAAACCCGCACCGGCATCGTCGTCGGCGACCGGATCGTCGACACAGGTGTAAAGGGCACGATGATCGACCTGATCCGCGATTGGGATACGTTGAAGCCTGGCCTCGAAGCGACGGCGAAAAGCGGGGGCGGGGTGCCGCTCAGTTCGGTCAAGCTCGAAGCTCCAGTGCCGCGCCCGGGCAAGATTTTCGCCATCGGGCTCAACTATGCCGATCACATCGCAGAATCAAAGATGGCGACGCCCGAGCGCCAGGTATGGTTCAGCAAAGCACAAACCAGCGTCAACGGTCCTTACGATCCCATCGAAATCGCGAAGACGACGTTCACTGCCGATTACGAAGTGGAACTGGTCGCGATCGTCGGCAAAGGCGGGAAGCACATCGCCGCGGCGGATGCTGCGTACTCCATCTTCGGCTACTGCGTCGGCAACGACGTCACCGAGCGGATGTGGCAACACGCCGGACCGCAATGGTCGCTCGGCAAGAGCTTCGACACGCATGCCCCCTTCGGCCCTTGGATCGTCACCGCCGATGAAGTACGCGATCCCCACAACCTTGGCATTCGCTGCTTTGTAAACGGCGCGAAGCGGCAGGATTCAAACACGAAGCATCTAGTCTTCAATATTTGGCAACAGGTCGAGCATCTGTCGGTTGGGATGACGCTCGAACCCGGCGACGTGCTGTTCACCGGCACGCCTGGCGGGATCGGCGCCGCCATGGACCCGCGCCAGTTCCTCAAAGCAGGCGACGTCGTGCGCTGCGAGATCGACGGCCTGGGCCACATCGAAGGCACGATGGTTGCGGAGGACGCGTGATATGCCTTCCCCGTTTCGCAATATTTCCAGCATGGACGACATCCGGGCGATCGAGCGGACGCCCTGGCAGGAGACGGCCGGCGCTGAGAGCACCTACGAGCTGATCGCGAACGCCGCAGCAAAATTCGGAGCGGCGCCGGCGATCGAGTATCTCCCAACCGCCGATCCCGGAGCGCCCTCGGTGAGCATCAGCTTCAGTCAGCTGCTCCACCGCATCAATCAAGCCGCTAACTTGTTTCATTCGCTAGGCGTCGGCGCGACTGACGTTGTGTCCTACGCATTGTCGAACCTGCCAGAGACGCACGAGATCATTTGGGGCGCCGAGGCGGCGGGCATTGTGAACGCCATAAATCCGCTGCTGGAGCCTGCGACGATCGCTCATTTGTGGACGGCGGCAAAGGCCAAGGTCTTCGTCACGGTTCCGCCGATGCCGGGGATGAACCAGTGGGACGCGATCGTCGCGCTTGCCGATCGGTCGCCTGCGTTGCGGGCGATCGTGGTGGTCGATCCTTCGGCGGCCACTGGACCCGCCGCCGCATTACCTGAGCGCACGCCCGGCGGCATTCCAATCATCCATTATCAGTTTGCCCGAGACGCCCAGCCTGGAGACCGGCTGTTGTCGGGCCGGAGCTTTCAGCCGACGGACATCGCGTCGCTGTTTCACACCGGCGGGACAACGGGTGTGCCGAAGCTGGCGCCGCACACGCATCGGAACGAGGTGTTCGTGGCGTGGTTGATCGCGAACTACCTGAAACTGTCGCCAAGCGAGAAGACGCTGGTGGGCCTACCTCTCTTTCATGTCAACGCGGTGCTCGCGTCGGGCCTTGCGAACCTCTCAGCCGGTGCGACGATCGTGCTTGCGACGGCGATGGGGTATCGCAGCCCAGGCGTGATTCCGAACTTCTGGAAGTTGATCGCGCGCTATCGCATCACGGGGGTTAGCGCAGTGCCGACGGTCTACGCCGCCGTCATGAATGTACCAAAGGACGGCGTCGACATTCGATCGCTGAAGATCGCCGGTTGCGGGGCGGCGCCGTTGTCGCCGGATTTGTTCCTGCGGTTCGAAAAGTACACGGGCGTCAAATTGCTCGAAGGATATGGGCTCACCGAGAGCACTGTCGTGGCGTCGTTCAACCCTCTCGACGGTGAGCGGCGCGTCGGATCGGTGGGCATGCGGATGCCGTACACAGAGATGGAATGCGCCGTCGTCGAGCGCGACAGGATCGTGCGCTTCTGCGACGCGGACGAAATCGGCACGATCATCCTGCGTGGTCCGCATGTGTTTCCAGGGTACTACGGCGCCGAGACGTCCGGGTTGCTGGCGGACGGTTGGCTGAACACGGGCGACATGGGCCGCAAGGATGCGGAGGGATACTTTTGGCTCACCGGGCGCTCGAAAGACCTTATCATTCGCGGAGGGCACAATATTGACCCGGCGATGATCGAAAATGTTCTTGCTAAGCATGAGGCGGTGGCGCAGGTCGCCGCCGTCGGACAGCCGGACGCTTATGCGGGTGAGTTGCCATGCGCGTTCGTTGAATTGAAGCCGGGCGCGACGGTGAACGTCGACGAGCTGAGGGCTTGGGCAAAGGAAAACATCGCTGAGCGCGCAGCGGCGCCGGTTCATATCGAGGTCGTCGAGCGCATGCCGGTGACCGCGATCGGAAAAATCTTCAAGCCGCCTCTGCGCAAGATCGCGATTGCTCGCGTCCTGCACCAAGCGCTCAGTCCGATCGACCCAAATGTAACGGTCGACATCGTCGACGATGCCAAATTGGGAATGGTGGCGAACATTACGACGAATCAGCCGCAGAAAGCCCAAGAGATCGCTGGCGCGTTCACCGTCCCCTACAAGCTCATCGGATGATGCGCGCTCAAGAAGCATTCGCACGAAAGGAATAGCATGAAACGGGTGATCATAGTCGGCGGCAGCTATGCCGGCTTCACGCTCGCGCGGTCTCTCGATGGCGCTGCTGACGTTACGCTCATCGAGCCGCGCGACCGGTTCGTGCACAACGTCGCCGCGATGCGCGCGATCGTCCAACCGAAGCTCTTCGAGAAGATTGCGATCCCCTACGACCGTTTGCTGAAACGTGGGACGGTCGTGCGTGCGCGTGCGGTCGAGGTTGGGGGGCAGTCGGTCAAGCTCGGCGACGGACGCAGCGTTGAAGGCGACATAATCGTTGTCGCGACCGGATCGGCCTATGCGAGCCCGTTCAAGCCGAAGGGCGATGACGTCGAGGGGATGATTGCGGCGAGCCTTGCCGCGCACCAGCAACTCACGGCGGCCAAGTCCGTCGCCATCATAGGCGCGGGCGCGGTAGGCAGCGAACTAGCAGGCGAGATCGCGACCGGCATGCGCGGTAAATCCGTGACGCTAGTCTCATCGACGCCGACGCTGTTCCCAGGGTTTACTCCAGGGTTGGGGCGCACGCTCGAAGCTCAGTTGAGGCGCATGGGCGCGACGTTGAGGCTCGGTGTGACCGCGCATGGCTTGAAACAGACCGATGCTCCGTTCGCAGGGCGAATTGAGATGGATGACGGGCTGGCGATCGATTCGGATTTGATCTTTCCTGTGATCGGAGCAAAGCCAGTCACCGATCTGCTGAGCGCGTTGCCCGGCGCCAAATTCGACAAGATAGGGCGGGCTGAGGTCGACGGTTGGCTGCGACCATCGACCCATCCGAACGTGTTCGCGCTCGGCGATGCGATTTCGGTCGGCGACGGGATGACGATCGTAGCGATCACGCGTCAACAGCCTTGGCTCACGAAGGCGCTCAAGGCCGTGCTCGCGGGCAAAAAAGTGGAATCCCTGGCGCGCTACACGCCTTGGCCGACTGCGCCAATTCTCATTCCGCTCGGCCCGAAGAAAGGAGCGAGTGTTCTCCCGTTTACGCGGAAGGGCATCACGGTTGGCCCTTTCCTGACCTCGGCGATCAAAGGTAAGGAACTGTTCATCCCGCGCTACCAGAAGGAGTTCGGGCGGACCTAAGGGCCGCGCAAATGGTGCGTGCACAAGGCTTTCGCCAGGCGTGCGCTCGGTCTTGCCGGCGTGGTCGAAAGCAACAGCGGAAAGGTTCGCCTGGACTCGATCTTTGTCGACGAGGGTTTCGGAAGCCTGGACGCGGAGAATGGGGGCGGGACCCTCGACCAGGTGCTCGGCGTGCTGAGTTCGTTGGTCAGCGCCAACCGCGCCGTCGGTCTGATCTCGCATGTCCAGCTCGTCCAGGACGCCGTGCCAAATGGGTTCTATTTCCGCAAGACGCCATCGGGGAGCCACTTCGAGGCGAGGGGTGCGGGCTGACTATCGTAGGTCACAAGCAGGGTCGCAATGTCCTTCTGGCGCTAATGCTTGCTTTTCGCCTCCGGGATTTTGACCAGCCGATGCATCGACTCGATGATTACGAGCCGGCGGCTGCCCAGTTTCGCCGTTTGCAATAGCCCAGCCTTGATCAGGTCATAGACCTTCGTCCGGCTGACGCCCAGCCGGCGAGCGGTGTCCTTTATCGATGTGGTGATCTGGTTGCTCGTCATTTCGATTTCCTAACGATTGTGCACCTCCTGAACCGGAAATGGATCGAGGGCCCACCTCATTTTGATGATCGTCGCCGGCGCGCGCTTCTCGCGTTCCGCCTTCTCAAACAGCTCCGCCGCGACGGCGGCGAAGGTCGTCGCCCTCGACCATTTGGCGGTCAACCGGGCCAGGCGCTTTTCGCCCGACGGGTCTTGGCCGGCTGCCACCTTGACGCGGGCGGCGTCGCAGGCGATCCGGGCCTGAGCCAGGCCGAGGTCGGGGTAGCGCCCCAGCGCCAACTTCTTCTCGATACCCTGAGAGCGATACTTGAACTTCCAGAACTTCGACCCCGTGGGAGACACCAGGAGATAGAGCCCCCGGCGATCGAAAAGTTTGTAGGCGGTCTGACCCGGCTGGGCCTTCTCGACATCCAGTGCAATTAGCGCCAAAAGGGCATCCTCCCTGCACAAATATGGGAAGGAAGAGGCCCCCAAGAAGGCCCCAAAACCGGTCGCGACAGGGGCGAACGCCGCCGGACGCCTGCGGACGAAAAAATCTTATTTTTCGGGCTTTTTGTGAGGTTCCCGGACGTCCACGGACGGCGGAGAACTAGGAATTGGTGCCAGAAGAGGAAAGATTATTGCTGAGAAGAAGGTCGTCACTGTCAACCACGAGATCGCTGGTTTGCTCGGCTATGGCGCGGACCAGTTCCGGAAAATCGTGCTCCTGCCGCAGGGTCAGTTCGAGGCCTTCTTGTCTGCGAATACGGGCGAGCGGATCGAGATATTGCGCGACCTTTTCGACGTCTCGATCTACCGGTCGCTGGCGCTGATGTTGAAGGAGAAGGCCGATCAGGTCTCGTCCGACATCACCGCGCGGCGGTCGGTCTGCAAGGGGCGTCTCGAAGCGGAGGGTGTCGATGGGCTGGAGGCATTGACGGAGGCGATCGTCGATGCGGAGGCGAAAGCGCGCGAGTTCGCGAGCGAGGTGGAGTCAGTCCAGGAAGCGCTGACCGCCGCACATCAAGCATTGACGGATGGAAGGTCGCTGGCGTCCAGGTTCACGGAAGCGGAAAAGGCGCGGATCGCGCACGACGAACTGAAGGCCAAGACGCCAGAGATAAACGCGTTACGGATCAAGGCAGACCGGGCTGAGCGCGCGAAGTCCCTGCTTCCCACTGAAGGCGCCGTGACGAAAGCCGAAGATGAAATCCGCACAGCGGAGACCAGAGTTGCGTCCGCCGTTCGTCTCGCCGTCGAGTGGACGAACAAGGCAAATGCGGCGAAGGCGAAACTCGACACCGAGATTTCCCGGACAGGAGAGGTCGACGCCCTGCGTACGGCGATCACAAAGCTGGAAGGCTATCGTGAGACAGTTGAGGGGGCTGCCGCAATGGCCGAGGCCGCGAAAGTCGCGGTTGGGGCGGAAAAGACGGCGGCCAAGGCCCTAGCCGGCGCCGAGGCGGTCCTGAAGGACAAGATCGCCCTGCGGGACTCGAAATCCGCCGCGCTGAAATCTCAACGTGATCGCCAGGGGCAGCGGTTGTCGCTTCGTGCGGCCCTGGAGACCTTGACCGCCCAGTACAAGGCTGCCCTTGCCTGGGAAAAGGCCGCCAAGGCGGTCGAAGACGCGAAGCGAGAAGTGGCGAAGCTCATTGGGGCACATGACTCGACGAAGGCTGTGGCGATCGCCGCGAAGGAGAAATTCGAGGAAGCGGAAAGCGCCCTCGCGGCAGAACAAGCGCTTCATCTCGCCGCCACCCTCAAGACCGGCGAACCTTGTCCCGTCTGTGGCTCGGCGGAGCACCCGGCGCCAGCGAGCGGGCTGCCGCGCCATGCCGGTCTCGACCAGGCCTTCCGTTCCGCGAAGGCGACGTGGGAAAAGGCGGACGCGTCCTCTCGTGCCGCAGAAACCGCCCTCGCCGCCGCCCGAGGGGTCTTCGAAGCGTCCGAACTTCAATTCGGGAACCTAGAACCGCCAGCGGGCACGTCTGCCGACCTGTCGTCGAAGTTTGAGGCGACAAAGGCCGAAGTGCAGGGTCTCGGGCCGGACGTCGATCTTCCGGGCCTGGAGGCCTCGCTTGCTGCCTTGATTTCGGAGATTGTCGGCCTGGAGACAGACCGCGACCGGCTGAGGGACGAGCATGTCCGCCTCAATGCCGATGCGGTGGCGAAGACATCGCGTCTAGAGGCGACTCTAGCGTCCGTGCCGGCCGACCTTCATACAGCCGCCGCGATCAAGAAGGAGTTGGACCGGTCGAATGCGCTCTTGTCCCAGCGCGAGCAGGCAAAGACGGACGCTGAGAAGGCAGAACGCGAAGCCCGGGAAAATTCCTTGAGCGTGGCCAAGGACGTCGAGGCGGCGCGCGATCACTTGAAAGGCTGCCAGGATCGCCGCGATCAGGCGATTTCGGCGTTCGAGGCGCAGCTCGCTGCCGAAGGTCTGACGCAGGCGGATTTCAAAGACCTGAAGCCCGCGATCCTAGAAATTGAATCCGCCCGGAAGCGGGTCGAGGACTTCGGCAACAAACTTGCCATCGCCGCCGACACGGCGAAGAAAACGGCGGACTCGATCGCCGGTGTGCTTTCGCCTGACATCGCGGCCCTAGAAGCAGCTCACCTTCAGGCGTCATCCACGCACGCCGAAAAGATGACTGAAAGGGCGGCGGCGGATCAACGCGTGGCTAGCTTGACGTCTCTGCGCAATAAGATCGAAGGCGAACTCAAGGCGCTGGACGAGATGGAAACGGCCACGGGCCCTCTCCGAAATATGGCCCAGCTTTTCCGGGGCGAAAACTTGCAAAAGCTCGACCTCGAAACCTTTGCCGTAGGCGCGATGTTCGACCGGGTTCTCGTCGCCGGGAATTTGAGGCTCGGCCCGATGTCCAGCCACCGCTACCGCATGGAGCGCGAGACCGAGGGCGGTGGCCGTGGGCGTCGGGGGCTCGGCATCCAAATCCTCGACATCCACACTGGTAAGGCCAGGCCGACATCGACGCTCTCGGGTGGCGAGGGCTTCATCGTTGCGCTCGCACTTGCGCTTGGTCTCGCCGACGTGGTGGAGAGCAACAGCGGCAAAGTGCGCCTCGACTCGATCTTCGTTGACGAAGGGTTCGGTAGCCTCGACGCTGAGAACGGCACCGGCACCCTCGACCAGGTGCTTGGCGTGTTGAGTTCGCTCGTCAGCGCCAACCGGGCCGTTGGCCTGATCTCCCATGTCCAGCTCGTCCAGGATGCGGTGCCGAATGGCTTTTATGTCCGCAAGGCTCCGTCCGGCAGCCACGTCGAGAGGAGGGAAGTGATATGAACGAAGTAGGCGGCTGTGGTGGCCAAATCCATTCAGTTGGTACGGTTCCAGTTTCATAGGATAAGTCTACAATTTATGCCTTCGCCCGCTTTTTCTCCTTCACGGCGGCGGTTGAGCCCGCGCGGCGGGACGCAGACCAAGCAAGGAGGTCATCCCCACGATACAAAATCCTGCCGAGCTTGTAGAAGGGCGGCCCCTCGCCCGAACTTCGCCACGAGGCGAGCGTTTTTTGCGCGACGTGGAAGTATGCCGCTACTTGTTCCGGAGTGTAGTAACGGTCAGGGATCATAGAAGGGGCGTGTTCCAGTTCGGAGAATGAATAAGCATCGGTCTGGCTTGCGCAGTCGGCGCTCGCGGCGGAGATTGATTTCACCGGGAGGGATTTTGCGACTTTTACGCACTTTTCCTCCGACGTTGGCTCATCGGGCTGCACAACATCAAGCACAGCCCGTAGAATCTCGAGCATCAAACGTTGGCTCTCGGGATGTGTCGGCCTCTTGCCGATCTGCTCCATTTCTAACGCTACCCTCTGGAAACGATTTCGTCGGGTGTAGCGCGAAACAAGAATAATTCAGACGTCTTTGTTTTTGCTAACGGGGTATCCCAAGTCATTCAGGTGGGCGACCGCAAAACCTCATCCTAGGCCATAACCGCCTTGCCGATCTTCCGCGCGGCGTCCGCCATATCCTTGTCCAGAACATGGGCGTATCGCAACGTCGTAGCCAGAACCTTGTGGCCCAGCAGGCCCTTCAACTCATGGAGTTGGACGCCATTTGTGAGGCCAGTCGTCGCGAATGTGTGCCTCATATCGTAGGCGCGCACATCGTCGTATTTGAGCTTGGTGCGTATCCGGTCCCATGCATGCCGCATCGACTTCCTAGGTTTGCTCGGATCGCGTCCGGGAAACACCCACGGGCTTCCCGCGACGCGGGGCAGCGCCCCCAAAATCGAAATCGCCTCGTCCGACAGATAGACGGGTTTCGCGCCCGTTTTTGAGTCAGGGAGGACGAGCCGTTTTCGCGCGAAGTCAACTTCGCTCCACCTCAACAATAAGAGTTCGCTAGGCCGCGTCCCAATCAACACGGACAATTTGAAAAAAGCGGACGTCGGTGTGTTGAACTCTTTGCTGTCATCGAGCGTCCGAAAGAGTTCATCGATCGCCGGCTTTTCCAAGTAGACTTCTCTCCGTTTCTCTTTGAATTTTTCGACGCCTTTGCAGGGATTTTGGCCGTCCGGTCGCAAGTTCCACTTCATTGCCATCGACATCATGTGGCTCATAAGGGCGACGAGGCGATTTGCCGTGACCGGAATCCTGGCCATCTTGGTATGAACTCGGATGACGTCCTGCCGGGTCAAGTCAACGATCCTGGTCCTCCCCCAGTTCGGCTTGACGTGCCGGTCGATCATTCCGCGCTCTTCATTGACCGTCGATCGCTTCTTACGGAGGGTTGAATACTCGGCGTGGTAACGCTCGCAGAGGTCTGCGATGGTTTCCCCGGTCCGCGTGGCCCTACGTTCGCCTGAGGGGTCGTTCCCGATACGGGCTTCCAGATACCACTTCTCCGCGATATCCCGTGCCTGCTCGCAGGTGATCGCCCCGTGGTCTCCAATTTTAGGCTTGCGGATGACACCCGAGGTCGTCCGATATTTGAGAAAGTAGACCCTTCGGCCAGTCTTCGTGAGATACACGCCAAATCCCGGGATACGCTTGTCCCATGCCAGGTTCCTGCCCCGGATTGGCAACAGACCTTCGACAACTGAAGTCGATAGTTTTTTGGTCTCAAAAACGCGTCGCCGCCTGACATTTCTCACTTCAGTATTGACGGCCCGGTTTGCCTGGGCGGTCGGCATTTCGGCTATTTTGCTCGGATTTTTCTCGGATTTCCCCATCTTACTTCACACTTTTTAGGTACCACATAGGTACCAGACTTGCGGGTACATGGGAGATATAGCACGATTTCACCCAAGGGCGCACGTAATGAATTCAATAGGTTAAGGTCTTCCTGGGATGTTCGAGGAGCTCCCAGGAACATGCAGCAACAGACTCAAAATCTGTTGCCGGCAACGGCGTGCTGGTTCGATTCCGGCCAGGGGCACCAACGTCACGGTCCGCAACGGCCGACCACCCCCGCCACCCCCCGGGAGCGCGGGCTTCCAGCCCGCCCTGTTCGATCTCATCAATCGAGGCAGCAGCAAGCAAATCGCCCGCGCATGGACTATGCTGCGTCAACACAATTGCATTTAGCCGATTACAACCAAGGTCTAAGGGGCAGGCTGATCCTGGACCGGTGGGGATTTCTGGTCGGGCGTCCCATCGTCGGGCGCTTTGTCCTTGCAGCTTATGAGCATGTACTCCTTGCTCACAATGATTGTGCTGCCAGTTGCCTGCGGTATGCCCTGCACAGTCCGGCTGGTATTTTCGATGTCATACCCATTCGGACAAATCTCCCCCGCCTTCTTGTAGCAGTCCTCAATGGTACGTCCGAACCCGCTGCACTTGAGCGAGTATCCCTTCTTGCCGGATGGCGCGGTGACCTCGGTAACGGGAGGATCGAACAACCCCGCCGACGCGCGTCCAACAAGGACAGCAACCAAGCCGGCGGCAATGAAGCCCGATTTTGATGTAAGCATGGGGTCGCTCCTACAGAAATTCCTTTGAGCATTGTAGCAATGAATTGATCGGCAGGGGAGGAGTTGTGCGAAGAGAGTGGGCGACAGAATTAGTCTAAAAGTGATTTTATGCGCCCAATAATAGACAGTTTTTTTGTCAAGCTTTGAAAGACCGACAGCCTCAGGCGCACGAAATCTCACTTCCAATAGTCAGATCCAAATCTTATGTCTGCGCCAGTGAATGCCAGTTTGCTCGACTGTTTTAGTTTCAACTGCTTGAGTGGTCAGTCTGTATCGCCAGGACGGGGCACTCGGTGACGTGCCGCGCCCCTAACAAGAAAAAGTTGTTTCGAAGCAGATAGTTCTCCCGCGAGGAGAAGTAGGCGGAAAAGGGAGTAAGAATAATACACTGCTGAACGCTTAAAGAAGCCGTACAAGAGTTTGAGGCTTGAAAAAGTCGGCGACAGCATCACACGATACTCTTTCGCGGATCGCATTGGGGGCGGTGATGAATATCTCTTTTTCGGCACCGATAAAGATATTGTGCTTGTTCACTGCGACAGTTTTTTGTTTTCAGGCACGAGCGAACGCTCTGTCCGATGGGATCAATGATGCTGGCGTCTTCGAAAAGATCTCAGTCGCCTGTTACGAATTTTTTGTCTGGTTTTCGGGGCAGCCTCTTGATTTCCAAGTCCAGTCCCTGGGTGCGCTGGTTGCCGCATCATCAATTGCATCAAATTGGGGTGCCCTTTTCGCGTTATTCCAATCCGTAACATCCTGCAAGAGAACATTGGATTTCACTGGTAGGCGGATGGGCAGGTCAGACGACTTCCAGAAACCTATGCGCGCACTGCTGTTAACATTCGGGTTTTACGCGGCATATCAAATTTATTCTCACATGCAGGGCGCAGTAGGCAGTTCATCGGTGTTCGCTGTTTACTTAGAAATTGGAGTGCAAATTTTCTTTGTGCTTCTTGTCGGTATTCAGGTGTTTGTGATTTGGCGAATGGCCGTTGATAGGTGGGAAGATGATAGGCAAAGGCTCAGGTTTTGGAGAGTATTCAACCAAGCACTCGCAGAGAGTAAGGTAAGTCTCTCTCAGTTGGCAGTTGGCTCGGCAATCATGCCAATTGCAGCTGTTGGTCCGAAGGCGGTGCAAGCGTTTGCCATCAGCGACTATGGCGAGTTGTTTACAAAGATGGTGGGAGCATTGGCCGTGTAGCAATGCCGCAGATCGGGATGTGTCCACCAAAGCGGCATTGTTGAGCATGTCAAATTGAGTGCCATGTTCGACTAAATCCCGAAAAATCGTATATCTCGTCACTCATGCAAGACCCCACCACCACCGCCCGCTCCCTCTTCACCGACTTCGCCACCCGCCACGGCCTGTCGATCCGCACGATCGACGAACCGAACATGGACCTGCTGATGGAAGTCCCCGCCCAGGAGGATCTCGCCTTCACCCTCACGCTTGGCCTGCAGGACACAGACAGGCTCAACATCGGGTTCGAGGGCCTCTGGGCGCACTTCTTTCCCTTGAGCCGGAAGCAGACCCATGTGCGCGCGCTGCTCGACGGCATCGTCGACGGCGCGCGCCGCCTCGCCATCCACCGCCAGTTCGGGATCGTCACGAGACGCGTGCTCGAGCGGCGGGTGGACGGAGCCTGGCAACCGGTCTACACCGCCCATGGCCTTGCAATCCCCTTCCTCCCCACCCACGTGACCTGCATCGCAAACGCCCAACCCGAGACCACCAGCCCATGACAAGGCCAATGCAAGGCACCGGCTGGAACCTCCACCACACCTACGCGACGCTGCCCGACCATTTCTTCGCGCGCATCAATCCCACCCCTGTGCTGAGCCCCCGCCTCGTGATCCTGAACACGGACCTCGCGCGCGAGCTCGGCCTCGACCTCGAGAGCACAACCGAACGCGACCTCGCCGCACTCTTCACCGGCAACGCGCTGCCGCCCGGCGCAGACCCCATCGCGCAGGCCTATGCCGGCCACCAGTTCGGCAACCTCGCAATGCTGGGCGATGGCCGCGCCATCCTGCTTGGCGAGCAGCTCACGCCCGGCGGCGCGCGCCATGACATCCACCTCAAGGGCGCCGGCCGCACGCCCTTCTCGCGCCGCGGTGACGGCCGCGCGGCCTTGGGGCCCATGCTGCGCGAATACATCATCAGCGAGGCGATGCACGCGCTGGGCATCCCGACGACCCGCAGCCTCGCCGTGGCCGCGACCGGTGAGCCCGTTCACCGCGAGACACCCTTGCAGGGCGCAATCCTCACGCGCATCGCCGCAAGTCACCTGCGCGTGGGCACGTTCGAATACGCCGCCGGCAGCAACAGGGGCACGGGGCTGAAGGCGCTCGCCGACTATGCGATCGACCGCCACGACCCGCATCTGCGTGCGCACGAGAGCCCGTATCTCGCCTTCCTGCACGCAGTGATCGCGCGCCAGGCCAGCCTGGTTGCGCAATGGATGGGCGTGGGCTTCGTGCATGGCGTGATGAACACCGACAACATGACCATCAGTGGCGAGACGATCGACTACGGCCCCTGCGCCTTCATGGACCGCTTCGCACTCGACACGGTCTTCTCCTCGATCGATACGCAAGGCCGCTATGCCTATGGCAACCAGCCCCGCATCGCGCAGTGGAACCTGACGCGCCTCGCCGAAGCCCTGCTGCCGCTGCTGGACAATGATGAGGCCGCCGCCATCGAAAAGGCCGAGACCGCGATCGGCGCATTCGGCTCCGCGCTCAACGAGGCCTGGCTCGCCGTCATGCGCCGCAAGCTGGGTCTGCAGAACGCGGAAGAGGGCGACCTCGCCCTCGCGCAGACGCTGATGCAGTGGATGCAGGACACCGGCGCCGACCACACGCGCAGCTTCCGTAATCTCACGGAAGGACAAAACGCCGTCGGCGATGACGCCTTCCGCAACTGGCACGCCGCCTGGACCGCACGCCGCACGCGCCAGCCCGGCCCGCCCGAGGCCTCAGCCCGCCTGATGCGCGAGGCCAACCCCGTCGTCATCCCGCGCAATCACAAGGTGGAAGAGGCCCTGGCCGCCGCCGCCGCGGGCGACATGCAGCCCGTCCACGCGCTGCTCGAGGCCGTGCGCGACCCGTTTGCGGTGACACCATCAAACGCGCCGTTCCGCGATCCGCCGGCGACCCCCGACGCCTGCTACCGCACCTTCTGCGGCACCTGACACCCACCAGCGCGCGCCCCGCGCTTCCGACTGTCAGCCCTGCCGCAGATACCCCAGCAGCGCCGCCATCACGCGCGCCTCAAGCTGACGCTGGCGCGTCTCGCCCGCAAAGCTGGCACCATCGACCATGCCCTTGACGATGGAAAGAACGTCAAGGGCCGTTGTCGCGGTCGCAGGTCGCGCGATCATGTCCCTGTGCTCCTGCAGCAGCCGCCCGATGAGGGACAGGATGCGCTCGTCTGCTGCCAGCAGCTTGGGATCTGCCGGCAAGGTCGCCTCGAGATAGTCAAGCAGCCGCGTAAGTTGCGGTCGCGCCATTTGCTGCGCCACGCCAGCGTGCACGAGAAGGCCAAGCCGCTCCTCCAGCGTCTGTCCGCGTGTGGATGAGACAAGCGCCTCCAGCATGTCGCCAAGCTCCGTCTCCGCAGCGATGATGAGCTCGGCGAAGATCGCCGCCTTGTCCGGGAAGTACTGGTAGAGCGAGCCCACGCTCACCCCCGCGCGTTCGGCGATGGCATTGGTATTGGCAGCCTCCAGCCCGTCGGCCTCCAGAATGCGAGCCGTGGCCTCGAGGATGGCCGCATAGGTCTCGCGCGAGCGCGCCTGGAGCGGCCTCTTTCTTGGCGTTGTGGGCTTCTTGCGGGTCATGGCCGAATGCGAATTGTAAAAACAAGCAATTACTCACATTATGGCAGCATCGACGCCCTGGCAAGGAGAACTCCAGTGAACAGCCTCGAAGACCCCCGCATCGCCGCCACCCTCGACAACCTGCACCGTCGCGCCGCACGCGACTGGATCGTGTTCGCCCGCGCCCTGCCGGGCGTCATCGGCGGCATGCTGGGCGGCAAGAGCCTGATGGAAGCCGCCAAGCCCTATCTGAAGGACGCCTATATCCCCATCGACCGCGAGCAGGGCCGCGCGCTTTACCAGTTCGCACGCACCCGCGGTGCCCGTCACATCGTGGAGTTCGGCGCCTCATTCGGCATCTCGACGATCTATCTCGCAGCCGCCGTGCGCGACAATGGCGGCGGCACCGTGATCACGACCGAGATGGAGCCCGGCAAGATCGCCCGGGCCCGCGCCAACTGGTCCCACGCGGGCGTCCACAAGGAAATCGAACTGCGCGAGGGTGACGCCCTCGAGACCCTGCGCGGCATCGAGCGCCCGATCGACATGCTCTTCCTCGATGGCTGGAAGGAAGCCTGCCTGCCAGTCTTGCAGTTGCTCGAACCCGCGCTGCCTTCGGGCGCCGCCATCTTCTGCGACGACATGAAAGGCTTCCGCAGGACGCTCAAGCCCTACGTGCACCACGTCCGCTCGAACCCCGAGCGCTACCTCTCGGTCGAGCTGCCGCTGGGCGACGGGCTTGAATTCTCGGTGGTCGTCTAGCGGGCAGGGGAGGTCACGAAATGACGCAACTTGAAGGATCGGCCACCCTGCGCATCAAGTCTTCGGGTGTAAGGCGCTGGACCGACATCGTGCTCGCGCTGTCACTCGTGGTGATGGTGCTGTCCGGCCTCGGGCTCTTCGCCTGGCATGACGCGCCCCAGGCCGAGGCGGCCACGGGCGTGTTCCTCGGCATCGACTTCGAGGTCTGGAGCCACGTCCACATCATCTCGTCGATCCTGTTCACAGGTGCTGCCGTCTCCCATCTGCGGCTGAACTGGACGCTTCTGCTGCACCACTTCTCGCGCCGCCCGGACTGAGCGCGCGGACCGGGCGGGGCGAAGGCCCGGCAACGACGCGTAATTTCCAGCACTTTCACGCAAGCTTGAGAAGGACATGCTCCGATATGTGTCCATGCGTGAACTCCTCTTGCAGCAACAGGACAAGGCCCTGAACGAGGGCTGGCGCATCCGCTTCATCTCATATGAACCAGATGGTCAGTTCATGACGTTCGGTTACGGTGAAAACCTTGCAGGCAGGCTTGCCGCATGCTTTGGCGCGATATCTCTTGTCGCGGTGATCGCTGCAACCGCCCTGGGGATCTACACGGCGATGGCCGGGGAGGAGCCCTGGGCCGAGCGGATGTTCCGGCAAGCCGTTTATGTCTGCCTCGCCGGACTAGCCTTGTCTGTCCCATGCCTGCTTGTTGCGCGCCTTGTATTTCGGGCAACGCTTCGCCGCACGTTGGCGACCTGCATCGATCGCGAGTACCGGAGCAGCCCGCACCCCGAACATGGCAGGGATATCTGGAGCGCGCGCATCGTCTGCCGGTATCCGTTTGAGGATATCTCACGCACAGGGACACCATATCTGAAGATTGGCGCCGAGGACGGTGCGCAATTCATCTCGCGTGAGGCGGCCGAGCAGTTTCTCGCCCAGCGTATTGCGCCGGACGGCACGTGCTGGCTACTCGTGGACCCCCGAAGGCCGCTGCGCGCCTACCTCGTGTAGATAGCTCTGGAAGCAGCATTTGCCTTCTGCAAGCCGCTGAGGGATATGTCCCCCGATTAAACGCGCTCAATGTGTTCGATGTGGGCGTGCCGCACTTCGTGAGCTATGTCGCCCCCTCTGCGCCGGCACCGCGCCCCAGCATCTCAGGCAGGTTGCGCGGCCGATAGGAAATTCCCTTCCGGGTTGTTCAGTCTCCGGCAGCGCACAACAGCTGTTTGCTTGTATTTCAGGCACTAACGACGAAGTCTCTTTGCCGACTGTGCCTTGAAGACGACACCCGCTCGCAAATGTAAGACGACCGCCCGGCTAGGCTGCAGTCCACACTATTGCAACCTTAGCATTCCCCACTCAGAGTTTGGGAATAAACTTAGCGTTTCTTTGCGCGCACTTAGGGGAAGACGATGAATATCAGGCAGCCACTTCTGAATTCCACGGCCGTCGCCATCTTCGTGGCGGGTGCTTCCTTGACCACCGCCGCCTGGGCGCAGGATTCAGCGCCCGCGGGCCAGGAACAGGCCGAGCAGGAAAAGAAGGAAGAGTCGGTTGAAAAGGTAACGGTGACAGGATCTCGCCTGAAGAAGGACGAATTCACCAGCACATCGCCCGTGCAGATCATCGATCCCGACGTCGCTGAGCGAAAGGGTGACATCGACACGGCTGCCACCATCCAGTCGGCGCCGGTCGCCGCAGGCTCCGCCCAGACAACATCAGCCATCTCGAGCGCCTTCGTGACCAACGGTGGCCCCGGCTCGTCCCAGATCTCGCTGCGCGGCCTCGGCGCCGAGCGCACGCTCGTCCTGCTGAACGGTCGCCGCGCGGGACCCGCCGGCGTGCGTGGCGCTGTTGGCGCCTTCGACCTCAACGTCATTCCCCAGTCAATGATCCAGAGCGTGCAGGTCCTCAAGGACGGCGCTTCGTCAATCTACGGTTCCGACGCCGTCGCAGGTGTTGTCAACATCATCACCAACCGCGGCACGGATGGGTTCGAACTCAATTCCTTTGTCTCGCAACCCTTTGAAAAGGGTGGCGAGGAGCTGCGTCTGTCGGCCAACGGCGGAATGACCTTCGACGAGGGTTACATTCAGGTTGGCGTCGACTACTACAAGCGCAACGAACTCAAGCGCGGTGATCGCAAGTATCTCGACTGCCCCGAAGAATACATCTTCGATGCCGCTGGCCAGCGCAGCGACATCAACGACGCCCGTACGGGCCGTCCGGCCTGCCGTGATACCCTCTGGGGTCATGTCTGGGTTTATGACTACACCTATCTCTACACGGCGAACCCCTCGAATCTCGTCGCGCCGAACGGCAACCCGATCCGCCGCTTCCAGTTCAACTATGCCGGCGACAACCTCGGCGCCTACATCCCGACCCTCGCGGCCCTGACCGGCCCGACCGGCGGCGACCCGGCGCTCATCACGGTCCCTGCGGGATGGTTCCCCGTCGGCTACAACGCCCCGTCCTTCGGCGTCGAGAACGCAATGCACCCCTTCATCAGCGGATCAACCGTGATCCCTGAGACGACGCGCTACACGATCTACGGCGACGGCGCCTATCGCATCAACGCGTCGGCAGAAGTCTACGGCGAAGTCCTGCTGAACCGCCGCGAGACGTACCAGAACGGCTACCGGCAGTTCTGGCAGTTCGGCTTCTCTGATAACTTCGATGGCGCCGGCTTGGGTGATCCGTTCGCAACCGGCTTCAGCGGCTCCATGCTGATCAGCCCGACGGCATTCACGGATCACAGCGACACATCGCAGAAGGTCGACTATTCCCGTGGCGTGATCGGCCTGCGCGGCGACATCGGTTCGTTCGGTGAGGAAATGTTCCGCAACCTCAGCTACGACCTGCACATGCAGTACAGCCGGTCCGACGCCGAGTACCGCTCCGACCAGATCCTCGCGGACTCGATCGCCACCCAGGACTTCCGCACCGGTTCCTGCGTGGGCACCTTCACGGCCGTCGCAAACCGTCCCTGTATCGACGTGAACTGGCTTGATCCCGAGTTCCTGCGTGGCAACATCAGCCCGGCGGTGCGCAACTTCCTCTTTGATACCGAGACCGGCACCACCGTCTACACCCAGCAGACGGTCGAAGGCATCGTCAGCGGCGACCTCATCGACCTGTGGGCGGGCACCGTGTCCTTCGCCATCGGTGCCTCGATCCGCGATGACGAGATCAACGACACGCCCGGCGCCATCACGCTGGCCAACAATGCGTGGGGCAACACGGGCGCCGGCATCACCAAGGGCGACAGCAGCACGTCCGAGTATTTCGGCGAACTCGACATCCCTCTGCTCAAGGACACCCCGCTTGCCGAGTCCTTCACGGTCAACCTCGCCGGCCGCCACACCGATGTCAGCACGATCGATGGCAACGGCGACGAGACCTACAAGGTCGGCGCCAACTGGAAGGTCAATGACTGGCTCCGCTTCCGCGGCTCCTACGGCACGTCCTTCCGGGCGCCACATCTCTTCGAACTCTACCTCGCCGACCAGACAAGCTTCATCGCGCAGCGTTCGATCGATCCCTGTATCCGCTGGGCCGATAACCTCGCTGCCGGCAACATCTCGGCGCAGACCGCCGCGAACTGCGCGGCTGACGGCGTACCTCCGGCTTTCAACGGTGGCGCCATCACGGCGACCGTTGTGACCGGCGGCGGCCTCGGCGTGCTCGATCCGGAAACCTCGGTCTCGCGCTCGGTCAGCGTGATCCTGACCCCGAACCGCTTCCTGCCTGAGGAATGGCGTTTCAGTCTCGCAGTCGATTATTTCGAGATCGAAGTGAACGGTGAAATCGCGCAACTCGGTGCGGCCAGCATCATTGGAGGTTGTTACTCGTCTGCGATCGCCTTCCCCGGCGACACGCTATGCAGCCTGTTCAACCGCAACAACGACGTGGGCGTGGCTGTCGATCCGTTCGCGATCAACACGGTGCGTGACAGCTTCATCAACATCAATAGCCAGGTGAACCGCGGCATCGACGTCACCGCCCGGCTCGGCTACGACCTGCCCGAAAATCTGGGCTCGCTGACACTGCTCGCGCAGATGAACTGGCAGCTCGAGGACACGGTCGCCCTTTTCGCGGGCGAGAAGGTCTCGGTCAATGGTGAGTCGGGTGAACCCAAGTGGGTCGGCGACTTCAACCTGAGCTGGGAAGGTGGCGACGGCTGGAGCGCGCTCTATGGCCTCGACGTGATCGGCAGCACCTCGGACGTGGCTGACTTCCTCGAGGCAAACGGCTCGCTCTGCATCTTCTCCGCAACGCGCGAGCGCACCTATTGCCCCGACCTGACTGCCGAGGCGATGTTCTACCACAGCTTCTCTGTAACGAGGGAGATCGACATGTGGACGCTCACCGCCGGCGTCGCGAACATCACCGACGAGGCGCCACCGCGGGTGTCGACCGCCAACGTCGGCCAGATCTCGACAGTCGGCCAGTCGCCGTTCACGTCCAACTATGACTTCGTCGGGCGCCGCGGCTTCGTGAGCGTGACGCGCCGCTTCTGAGCCGGAAAGGTTAAATCAAGGGAATGGGGAGCCTCGCGGCTCCCCGTTTTCGTTTGTGGCGCCTCGCAGCTACAATCCGCCGGACCATCGGGAATCATTGCGGAGCCATCGGAAGGCCATGCCTGTCATCAGACTTCAGCCCGACACGCTCGACGCAGAGACCGCGCGCTTCCCGCAAGCACCTCTGTCAACACCTGTGTTCCTCAATTCAGTGCCCAAGTCGGGAACGCACCTTGTCCGCAACATCCTGCGCATGTTCGTCGCGCCGGCGCAGCAATACCAGGCCCAGTTCATCCAGTTCGGCAATCTCGCCCAGCACCTCAAGGCCTTCGACGCGAAAGCTCCGAAGCTGAGCTGGGGCCACCTCCTGTACACCGACGCATCGATCATCGAGCTTAAGGGTGTGCGCAAGCTGATCCTCGTGCGCGACCCCTATGGCTGGGTCATTGCCCGCGCGCGCTTCTTCCTGTCCGAGGAGTTCGAGGGTAACGTGAAGCAGCTCCGGGGTGGGGTGATCTCGGTCCCCGAGTTTCTGAACCTCATGATCTTCGGGATCCACCAGAAGGCCCCCTCGATGCGCGAGATCTACGAGTTCAACGCTGTCGCCTGGCTCGGCACGGGCGCCACCCTGATCCGCTATGAGGACGTGATCGCAAACCTGCGGGCGCTCGACACGCCGCAGGCACACGCCTATTTTTCAGCCCTGCTGGAGAACCTCGGATTGAAAGACCTGCCGCCAGACTGGCAGGAGCGCATCCGCACCGGCGCCGATCCCAAGCACAGCGGCACCGCGCGCGAGAACCTGACCGGATCGGGAATAGAACTCCCCGCCACATTGCCGGCAGAACAGAAGGCGCTGGTTGATTATGCGGTGCCCGGCCTGAGGAAGCTCCTGGGCTACGTGTAAGCCGGCCGAAGGGCGGGCAGGGCTGCAGGGTATGAGGCCTGCAGCCCGCCTTCAATGCGTCAGATGACCTTGCGCAGCTCGGTCAGGAACGTGTCGATCTCATCGACCAGCCGCGAGGATTCGCGCTCGAGCACGCCGACGGACTGCGTCAGGCTCGAGGCCGTGTAGTCGACGCTCCGGGCGATCTCGTTCGTGGCTGCGGTCTGCTCTTCCATCGCCGCCGCAATCGCCGTCGAGGATGTCTCGATCTGCGTGACCGTCGAGCGCGTCTCGTTGAGCGAGGCAGCAACCAGGTTCACCGCGGACTGGATCTCGTTGATTTGCGTCGAGATTTCGTCCGTGGCACTGGCTGTCTGGTTCGAGAGGTTCTTCACCTCCGACGCAACAACCGCAAAACCCTTGCCGACCTCGCCCGCGCGGGCGGCCTCGATGGTCGCATTCAGCGCCAGCAGGTTCGTCTGCGCCGCAACGGCGCGGATCAGGTTGACGACATCCGAAACCTTCGTCGCCGCAGAGATGAGCTTGCTCACCTCCTTGTCCGTCTCCGTCGCCTTAGCCACCGCCTGCCGGGCCTCATCGAGGCTCTTGTGGACCTGGTGGTTGATTTCCCGGATCGAGGCCGTCAGCTCTTCCGACGCGGCTGCAACCGTCTGCAGGCTGTTCGTCGAAGCCTGTGACGAATGGGTTGCCGGTCCTGCACCGCCCAGCTGGCCCTGCAGGTCGGCCGCAGCCGACTTCAGGCTCGTCGAAACCTGTCCGCCCGCCTCCTTGAACGTGTCCGTCACCTTGGCAAATGACGCAACCTTGTCCTCGAAGGACTGCGTGGCCCTGTTGATGATGCGGGCACCATGCAGGAACGAGCCATGCATGCCGGTCTCGATCACGCGGCGATAATAGATTCCGGCGCTCACCGAATTGAGGGAGGCACCAGCTTCACGGACAAACGCATCTGCATTGTCGGCAAAGTCATTCACGGCCCACAGGAACTCGCCCACCGTACCCGTCTCGCTGATCGGCATGATGCGACGTTCCAGATGACCGTGCTGCATGGTCTTCAGCACGCGTGTGGTTTCAACAAGCCGCCGGTCGAGCAGGTGGGCCCCGAATGCAACGCCGGCGCAGGGCAGGAGCGTGAGGGCAAGCAAGATGCCGGCAATCATTTCGCCAAGGATCACGGTGACATAGAAGCTGCCGCCAGCCGCGATCAGCCCCGCAAGGATGCCAAGGCGGAAGAGATTAGAGGGAGAAGATAAAGCGGTCATAGTCCAGCCCCCTATTCTTGAGCTTCTCGTGAAGCGTGTCGTAGGCACCCTGAAGTCCATCCTTGCGGCCGCCGCCGCGCTGTTCGATCGCGCAGAGCTCGTCATAGAGGGGGCGTATGGTTTCGTTGATGATGCGGCGGTCGGGAACCCGGCGGTTCGAGTGATAGCCATTCACCTGGCCGCTCTCCGAGAACGACGGCGTCACGTGGGCGAAGACCCAGTAATGGTCCCCGTTCATGGCGCGGTTCACGACATAGGCGAAGATTTCCTTCCCCGCCTCGATCCGCTCCCACAGCAGCTTGAAGACGGTGCGCGGCATGCCCGGGTGCCGGATCAGGCTGTGCGGCTGCTCGAGCGTCCCGTTGAGGTCGAGCTGCGAGATGTTGAGGAACACCCGGTTCGCATAGGTGATCCGTCCTTTGAGGTCGGTCTTGGTGACAATCAGATCGCCGGGATCGAAAGTTCGTTCGTGCCCCGTCAGGTTGGGTGGCGTACGCATGGCCTTGGTCCTTGTTGCCCGGTCCGCCCACGCCCGCCATCGGCATCACGCGATGCCAAGTTGACGGAGCGGTACGGCCCATCTCAAACACTTGTATGAGAGTGGGACCTTCAACATTAACCAAGCTTTAATGACGACGAAGGAACCGACACCGCGTGCAAAAATGCCAATCCCGCCTGGGTTGGCATCACAAATTCTCAATGACGCGGGGTGGCGCGCCCTCTGTGGCAGGTGCTGCGCGCATGGTCACCCATCCACGTGACCACCAGCACGCCGTCGCATGCCGGCCGCTTGCCGGGCGTCGCCGGGGCGGAGAGGGGGTTCATGGCCGCACCGTTGCGGATGAGAAGGGGTCGTGACGGGACGCGCGCCGCAGCCATCGTTCGCGCCCGCGCGGGCTCGATCCGGATCCGGATCTCCTGCTTGATGATGTAAACGCGACGATGGCGCCGATGCTGCGGATAGGTGTCGAACAGGTCGCTGCGCCACTGGTGCTTGGGCCAGTGGGCCGGATTGATGTCGCCTGCCACCGACACAGGCGCCAAAACACACGCAATCAAGCAGGCAACCGCCGCAAGCAACCGTCCCATCATCGTCTCCTTCACGGCCCGAATTCCCGGTTCAGGCCATCCCCAAGGCTTCAAGCCTATCACGGCCCCCGGACGCACATCAGGTGGAAAGAGCCTTAAGGGGCATGGTTAAGCACCCGGCTCGCGTCCCGCATTGGAACATCTCGGCGCGTCGTTTGAACGCTCCACGCGCGCAAGGCGCCCCCCGCCTCAAGGTTTCCAACCGATGAACGCGCCTGCGTGGCGCTGATCTGTATCGCGGTGACACAAAAGCCGTGGCCCGGGACGTGCTGATTGACTGTCACGCTTGACAAAAGGGGACTTCAACATGCGATCGATCAAACTGGGTATGGCGACTGTTTCATTGCTGATGGGCACCGCGCTCTTCCTGCCGGCGCAGGCCACGGGCGATGACGAGTCGTGCCAGAACAACAGCTGCAACACCAACGTGGCCAACGGCGGCGAGGGTGGCATGGGTGGCGAGGGCGGCACCGGCGTTGGTTACGGCGGCGAGGCGAACGCGACTGCGCGGGCTGTGAACAACAACGTCAACGCGGCGCACGGCGGCAACGCACACGCCAGGGGTGGCCACTCAAACGCGACGGGAGGCGATGCAAGCGCCACGGGCGGCAACGCGACGGGTGGTAGCGCTACCGGCGGTTCTGCTAACAACAGCAGCGTCAACTCGTCCAGCAACTCATTGACGTCGAACAACGACAACATCAATAACGCCAACAACTCGACTTCGGCGACGGGCGGCAGCGCGAGCGCCAACAACAATGGCAATAACAACGGCAACAACAACTCAAGTTCGTCAAACCATCAAAGCCAGTCGGCCAATAACGACAACGCGAACTCGAACAACTCTGACCAGAGCGTTGAGGTGAACACCTACAACCAGCGTCCGCCAGTCAGCACGGCCTACGCTGCACAGCTCACCACGGGCGAGGACACCTGTATGGGTTCAAGCTCGGTCGGTGCGCAGGCGGTGACGTTCGGACTGTCGTTCGGCACGACCTGGCAGGACGACAACTGCCGTCGCCTCAAGAACTCGCGCCAGCTTGTGGCACTCGGGTTCCACCGCGCGGCAACCGCCCTGATGTGTGTGGATGAAGACGTCCGCGCCGCCATGATCGCCGCCGGCACGCCGTGCCCGAATGGCGAAGTGGCCGCGGCCGTCGCCGCGCCTCCCGCCCGCCACTACGTGATGATGGCCCCGGTCGCCGACAAGCCGATGGCCAAGCAGAAGCAGCGCAAGAAGCGCAAGGCCCCGCCGCCGAAGTAGGCAGGGTTCAGGATAAGGCACGGCGGCTCAGGCCAGCCTGCCATGGGGAGAGGCCGCCCGGTCAAACGGGCGGCCTTTTGTTGTGCGTGAAGTGGCCGTCAACCGGGTGTCTTGAGCGGCACCTGGATCTGTCGCCCGGTCTCCTCGTAAAGCGCGCTCATGTCGGCCATGCCCTTCTGCTGTTCGGCAAGCTTGGCTGCATGGTCGCGGACGTCCTGCGTGATCTTCATCGAGCAGAACTTCGGGCCGCACATCGAGCAGAAATGCGCTGTCTTGTGGGCTTCCTTCGGCAAGGTCTCGTCGTGATAGGCCCGCGCGGTCTCGGGATCCAGCGCCAGGTTGAACTGGTCTTCCCAGCGGAACTCGAAGCGCGCGCGCGACAGCGCATCATCCCACAACCGCGCCGCCGGGTGTCCCTTCGCAAGGTCGGCCGCGTGCGCCGCGATCTTGTAGGCGATCACACCCTGCTTCACGTCATCACGGTCGGGCAGGCCCAGATGCTCCTTCGGCGTCACATAGCAGAGCATCGCCGTGCCGAACCAGCCGATCATCGCAGCACCGATCGCGCTCGTGATGTGGTCATAGCCCGGTGCAACGTCCGTCGTCAGCGGCCCCAGCGTGTAGAAGGGCGCCTCGCCGCACGCCTTGAGCTGCTTGTCCATGTTGGCCTTGATCTTGTGCATCGGCACATGGCCAGGCCCCTCGATCATGACCTGCACGCCATGCTGCCATGCAACCTTGGTCAGCTCACCCAGCGTCTCAAGCTCGGCGAATTGCGCCGCGTCGTTCGCGTCGGCAATCGAGCCCGGCCGCAATCCGTCGCCCAGCGAGAAGCTCACGTCATAGGCCGCCAGGATCTCGCAGATCTCCTCGAAATGCGTGTAGAGGAAGCTCTCCTTGTGATGCGCCAGGCACCACTTCGCCATGATCGAGCCCCCGCGCGAGACGATGCCCGTCGTGCGGTTCGCCGTCAGGTGGATGAAGGGCAGGCGCACGCCCGCATGCACCGTGAAATAGTCGACACCCTGTTCGCACTGCTCGATCAGCGTGTCGCGATAGACCTCCCACGTCAGGTCCTCGGCGACGCCATCCACCTTCTCGAGCGCCTGGTAGATCGGCACCGTCCCGATCGGCACCGGCGAGTTCCGCACGATCCAGTCGCGGATATTGTGGATGTTGCGCCCCGTCGACAGGTCCATCACCGTGTCCGCACCCCAGCGGATCGACCAGACGAGCTTCTCGACTTCTTCCTCGACCGATGATGTCACGGCCGAGTTGCCGATATTCGCGTTGATCTTGACCAGGAAGTTGCGCCCGATCGCCATCGGCTCGAGCTCGCCATGGTTGATGTTCGCCGGAATGATGGCCCGCCCCCGCGCCACCTCGTCGCGCACGAATTCCGGGGTCACCTCGTCCGGAATCTCGGCCCCGAAGCTCTCGCCATCGCGCGCAAGCTTCGCGCGGCCAAGGTTCTCGCGGATCGCCACATACTCCATCTCGGCCGTGATCATACCGGCACGCGCATGATCAAGCTGCGTGATGCGACGCCCCGCCTTCGCCCGGCGCGGGCGCAGCGTCCCGGGAAACGCAGGCACAAGCCGTTCGCCCGTGGCACCGCCATTGTCCTCGGGCTTCACCGTGCGCCCCTCATAGGTCTCGGTGTCCCCGCGATCGGCCACCCACGCGTCGCGCGGCCGCGGCAGGCCCTTCTGGATCTCGACCGCGCAGTCCACGTCCGTGTAGGGCCCCGAGGGATCATAGAGCCGCACCGGTGGCTCGTTGGCGGAAGGATGCAGCGCCACTTCGCGGAACGGCACGCGCAGTGCCGGGAACCGGTCTCCCCCCACGTGGATCTTGCGCGATCCGGGGATCGAACCCGTCGTGATGCGGAACGGGGTCTTGTTCTGGATGTTCATCGGGGAAGCTTCCTGCGAGGGCGATGGCATGGCCGAACCGTCGTGCGGGCAGGGCAGGTGTGCCTGCGACAAGGAGATGCGCAGAAGCACGATCCGTATCCCTACGCCGGTGCGAACCGGATCAGGTTCAAAGGGTGGTCGCGCATGACGCGCAGATCTCAGCCGGAGTGGCCCCCCTTCGGACAGAGGCAATCTCTACCCTCGCGTCACGCCCGTCAACGCCAGAAGTTTTGGGGGCTTGGGGGCCCCCTGCGCGGCAGCCTGCATTCAGGCGCCCTTGCCCTGTCCGGCCTGCGCCAGCTTCGCTTCAGCGAGGGTTTTCATCGCCTGACCGAGGCGCCCGTCGAGTTCAGCCACCTTCGCCCTCAGCACCGAGGCCTCGTCGCGTGACTTGGCGGCCTCGTGCAGCATCGCCTCGAGAAGCTGGATCCGGTGGCGCAGGGCGCCGATGTCAGCCGATGCCTGCGCCGACGCCTGCGTACCTGCCACAAGGCGCGCCTCCACATCGGCCAGACGCGACCTGAGGGTGCTCGCTTCCTCGCCCACCGCCGGCATGCGCACCTGCGCCTCGGTCAACCGGGTTTCGAGCGTGGCAACCTCAGTGCGCAGGGTCTCCGCCTCTGACGCCTGGCGCTGCATCCGCTCAAGCGCAGCCTCAAGGTCGCGCACGCGTGCCATCGTGTCGGGCGTGTCGCGCACCACGGTCTCGGCAGGCCGTGCGAGGGCCCGCTCGAGCGATGTCTCAAGCTCGCTGATGCGTGCCCGCAGCGCGACGGTTTCCGGGTTCTCGCCGACAGGCGTATCCAGCGTCAGGGGTGTCTCGGCCAGCCGCAACCTCAGCGTCTCGACCTCGGCCTTGAGCACGTCGGCCAGCATGGCACGTTCCTCGGCAGCCGACAGCTTGGCGCGAAGCTCGACATTGTCAGCACTCTGGAGCACGCCGATCGTGTCACTCGACGTATTGGTCGCAGCCGCATGCGCGAGCCGCGTCTCCAGTTCGACAATCCGTGCCTTGAGCGGATCAGTCTCCTGTCGCACCCTGTCGAGCGACTTGCTGATCGCCGTCTCGGCAGCCGAAAGCTTGTCCTGCAGGTCCAGGATGCGCGAGCGCAGGGCATCCGTCTCGCGGGCAACCGCAAACCCCGATGCCAGCCGGGCTTCAAGCTCCGCGATCCGCGCCTTCGACACGTTGAGCGCATTCTCGAGCGACGAGCGGTCTGCCTGTCCTGCGCGCGCGCGCGCCTCGGCAGTGGCAAGCTGTTGGGCGAGCGCAGCCACTTCTGCAAGCGCCGCGTCGCGCGCCTGAGCGACCTCGGCAAGCTGCCCCGCCGGCACGCCCGCTTCGCTCGGCGCCGCAACTGCAGCCTCAAGTTCGCGGATGCGTGCCAGCATCTGGTGGATCTGGGCGGCAGACGCATCACGCTCACCGGTCGCCTGTGCAAGCTGTCCCTCAAGCTCCGACAGGCGCACCTGCATCGTCCTGATGCTCTCCTGGGCCCTGGGATCGGGAACGGGTGCCACGCCCGCGACCTGCCGCTCAAGCTCGCGCACCCGCGCCATGTGCATGCGCGCCTGCTCGCCGATGCGATCCTTTTCCTTCGACACTTCCGCCAGCATCCCCTCCAGCTCAAGCAGCCGTTTGCGCATCGCATCATCGGGCATCACGCGTGCCCCGCCCAGGTCGAGCGGCGCGGCGGCCTGCTGCAGCGCGTCGGCCTTGGCCTTGTATTCATCCCACTTCGCGCGGGCCTCGAGGTAGCGCGTGCGGAAACTGTCGGCCTCGGCCCTCAGCCGCGCGCTCTCGTCCGTCAGCGACTTCTCGCTTGTCCGCAGACCGGAATGTTCGCGCTCGAGCTCACTGATGCGCTGGGCCATCTCCTCGCGCGAGGCAATGCGTGAGGCGCGCGCCGAAGGCGGCAAGCCCTCAAGCTCGGCCAGTCGCCCACGATTGTCCTCAAGCTCGCGCTCCAGTGCGATCGCGCGGTGGCGTGCATCCAGCGCTTCGGTCTCGAGCTGCGACTGCCGCTCGCGCTTCTGGTTCAGCACCAGGAGGTACCCCATCATCATCCCGATAAGGCAGGCGATCGCCAGGAACAGCCATGTCTGCGCGATGAGATAGATCATGTCTGGCCCGCGCTCCGGTTCATCGGATCACCGAGAATTCGACGCGCCGGTTCGCGTCGGGATTGCCGTCCATGGCCGGCTGCGCAGCGCCCGCACCCGTCGGCGACAGGCGGTCGCGCGCGATCCCGGCCTCCCACAGCAGGCTTGCAACGGCAAAGGCGCGCCGCCGGCTGATGTCGCCTGCATTGGCCTCCGCGGGCGTCCCGTCGGCATGGCCGGTGATGTTCAGCTTCAGGTCCGGGCACTGGCTTGCCGTGCTCGCCATCGTGGCAACAAGCGTCCTGCCCGCGGCATCCACCGCAACCGAGCCCGGCGCAAACCGGATTACGTTGTTGCGCATCGCGGAATCCACGAGCTTCGGGCAATCCACCGGCGCACCAGCCGGCGCGGTCGCAGGTTCTGCCTCGGCTTCGCCACCCGGCCCCTCAAGGGTTGCCGGCAGGGGAGGCGTGGACTGGTCGTTGATCGTCAGCTGTGCCGACGCGGTGAGGGGCCTCATCGCCTCGTTGATCTGCTGCTCAAGAGCCTCCTGGATCTCATTTTTCTCGCCGTCATCGGCGACCTGCCCGAAGAGCACCATGTCCCCGTCGTTGAACTGTAGTTCGCCAGCCTGCAGCCGGCGCAACTGTCCAAGGCCAACCCTGATGCTCCCCATCCAGTTGCCGGTGGGATAGCCGCTGGCTACCCGCGAGGTGTCCTCGACACTTTGCGGGAACAGCTTGCGCGCCTCGCGCGCGATCTCGCGCTTGAGGGCTTGGCTCGGCACGGATCCCGAGATGCGCACGCTCAGGCCCGCGCCGCGCACGGCGACCCAGCGATAGGGTTTTCGCGGCGGAGACACGACAATGCGCGAACCGTCAACCGAGGTGATCCCGCCCCAGAGCGCGCCGCCACGGCCGGCCGCCCGCCGCGCGGTCTCGATGGCGTCCTCCCGGTCAAGTTCACTCGGCGCCGTCCCGTTCAGGACCGCGCGTTGCCCGTCCACCTTCACCCCCACCCAGTCCAGTTCCTTCGATTTCAGCGCTGCCCGCACCTGCTGCTCGAGTGTTTGGGGTACATGCTGCACGCTGCGAAAGGGCCAGCGGCCCTCGCTCGCAAACGTTGCAAAATAGCCGGTCACAAGCATGAACGTGATCCCGGCAAACATGATCCATCGCGCCATGGTCGTCCCAAGCCAGCGGCGGCCGCGCCTGCCTGTGCAGACCCGCCCGCTTGTCCCCTTTGACTATCTTGTATCACCGTCTCGAAATGACCCGAAACGCAAGCCCGAAGTGAGGTGAACGGCGCGCGCGCACACGATCGGCGCCTCGCAGGCGGACCGGTTACCTTAATCGACCTCGATCAGGCATTGTCGGGCGGCGCCGGCCGCGCCGGATCAGGGCGTCGTGGTCTTGGCCGCTGCTGCGGGCTTGGCGCCAGCAGGCGCGGCCTTGCTGGCCGGCGCAGCCGCGGGCTTCGCAGCAGGCTTGTCGGCAGTTGGCTTGATCCCGTTGGCTGCGTTGTACTTGTCGACCAGGTTGTTGAAGTCGATCGCCAGCGTATCGCGCTCGTCGAGGGCCCGGTTGATCACCTTGATGACGAAGTCGCCATCCTGCTCGGACATCTTGCCGTCAAGCGACTTGCCCAGCGTGATAAGGCACTTCTCGTAGTTTTCCACCTGCTGCAGGAAAAGCATCACGCTCTCGCGTGTATTCTTCATTTCCTCGACGCTGGCCAGCTTCGGATCGACCACGATCGTGGGGGCGTAGGGAAACCCGCCGCATTTCGTGCGGATCTCGTCCTTGATGACAATCTTGGTTTCAAAGCCACTGCCCTTGTTGCCCGCAGCCACGGCAGCCGAGATTGGAACGAGCAGGGCAGCAAGAAGAAGCAAGCGCATGAAACCACCATGAAATGACAAGGCAACAACCGTGAAGTACCGCGCCAGCTTCATGTCCGCGCCAGCAGGTCCCGGGAAGACAGGAAACTAGCCCAAAGCCGCCAGGGAATCCATCTCGTTGGGACCCTCGGTTTTTTGCGGAAAATCAGCGGCCCTTCAGGGGGCCCGCAGCGCAACGGCCCAGCTCCTGACAGGGACACCCGCCTCGTGGCGGCAGACGCATTCAACAAGGCTGCACACATCGAGCCCGTGCCGTTCCGCCAGCCGCCGCAGGTACGCCGCGCTGTGACGATACCGGCGCTTGGGGCCCAGTTCATGGTCAACGCCCTCACCGAGTTCGGTCGTGAACAGCCAAAGCCCGTCCGGCGCGAGCCGCTGCCGCACGCCGGCGAACAAGGCTTCGAGATCGCCGAGATAGACCAGCACGTCCGCCGCGGCAACGATGTGAAAGGGCCCCTCAAGCCCCTCGGGCAGGTTGATGGCATCGCCTTCGACCAGCCGCGTATAGGCCCCGGTGGCGTCTGCCTTTTCCAGCATGCGCGGCGACAGGTCGACCCCGGTCAGGCTGCGCGCGAGGTCCTTCAGCGCGACCCCGCTCAGTCCCGTGCCACAGCCAAGGTCAAGGATGTCATGCCGCGGGCCCGGGTCTGCCAGCATCACGGCGAGCTGGCGCAGGATCTGCGGCGCCGCATAGCCAAGCCGCCCCTGCATCCGTTCGTCATAGTCGGCCGCGAACTGGTTGAACAGGTGGCGCACATAGCCGGCATCGGCCCTCGTCTGCGTCTGGATGGCGGTGGCCTTCGCACGGATCGCAGCAGCCTCCGCGTCCGGCACGGGGCCGCTGGCCTGCGCCGCCTCAAGTGCGCCCAGCGCTTTCTCGGCCTCGCCTGCCTCAAGCCACAGCCTTGAAATGGCGAGCTGCGGACGCACGTCACCCGGCTCAAGCCGCGCCGCGCGCTGCAACTCGCCGATGGCCGCGGGCAGCGAACCCGTGGCCGCGAGGGCCTCGCCGAAGACAAGCAGGATCTCGGCCGTGTTCGGCGCCAGTTGCGTCGCCTCCCGCAGGGCCAGGACGGCATCTGTCGGCCGACCCAGCGCCATCAGCACGCGCCCGTGAGCCGCGCGTGTCAGCGCGCCGCCGCGTCCCGCGCCGATCAGCCGCTCGCAAGCCACAAGCGCCTCCGCGCCCCGGCCCTCGGCGACCAGTGCAGCCGTCTCCGCGAGGGGATCAAGGAACCCATCGCCCTCAAGGCCAGCGCTCATGTCAGCCCGTCAGCGTGCACTTGCCGTTGTTCAGCACCACGACATCGCGCTCCTTCACCTTCGAGCGGAACGAGACGATCTTTCCGTCCTTCCACATCTCGGTGACGATGGTCTCGCCGGGGAAGACAGGCGACGAGAAGCGCACGTCGAAGCCGGCAATCATCGTGTGATCGTACTTGCAGATCGTCTGCAGCACCGCCCGGCACGCCGTCCCGTAGCTGCACAGCCCGTGAAGGATCGGACGCGGGAACCCCGCCATCTTCGCGATGTTCGGGTCCGAGTGCAGCGGATTGCGATCACCCGACAGTCGGTACAGCAGGGCCTGGTCGGGCCGCGTATCAGTCTCGCAAGTCACGTCCGCAGTACGGGCGGGAATGGCGTGCGGCTCCGGCCCGCCCGTCGACGGACCACCGATGCCGCCATCGCCGCGGGCAAAGATGGTGCCGCCCGTCGTGCACAGCAGCTCATTGGTGTCCTTCAGACGGATCACCTTCTCCGTGAAGATCAGCGCGCCCTTGCCCGGGCCCTTGTCGACGACGCCCGTGACCCGCTCGTCCGAGATGATCGTGGCGGCCGAGGGCAGCGGCTTGTGCATGGTCAGGCGCTGCTCGCCATGCACGACCATGAGGTAATTGATGCCCGCAAGCCCGATGGTGCGCTGGCCCCAGGCAATGACGCTCGCCATGGTCGGGATCGTCTTGAGGCCGTTCTCGTAGACGTAGGGCAACTCGTCTGCATTCATTGGATCCCGGCCCATGCCCACGCCAAGCGCGTAAAGCATTGTTTCCCGATCGGTATAGGTGAACGCGTCGCCCAGCGATTCCAGCGCCATAAGGCTTTCGTAGGTAACTGCCATTATTGTCTCTCTCCCTTGGGGTCGGGACATGGTTAGGCCGGGCGCGCCCGAAAGTAAATTGCGTCACCTGCGGGCTGTCAGGCCCCCGTCTGGCCAATTCCTTTGAATGATTATAAGATACGGACATCATGGCGGCTCAGGACACCATCAGCCTCAGGACGGAATCGGCGGTCGCCACCTATGACCGCATCCTCGATATTGCCGAGGCCTTGTTCGCCGCGCACGGCATCCAGGGCACGTCCATCCGCCAGATCACCGAACTGGCCAAGGTCAATGTCGCCGCCGTCAATTATCACTTTGGCACCAAGGACAAGCTCGTCGAGGCCGTGATCCAGCGTCGCTTCCAGCGTCTCGAGGAAGAGCGCGCCCTTGCCCTCGACCGGATTGAGGAACGCTGCCGCCGCGAGAACCGCGCCCCCACCACCGAGGAGCTGGCGTCTGCTCTGGTGCAGCCACCCTTTCGCCATCTCAGGTCGGGCGACGCGGGCTGGCTCAATTTCATTCGTGTCCTCGCACGCCTCATATGGGAACCCGGCGCCGAGAAATTTGCCCCGCTTCCCTCGTCGCTCGGGATCTTCGAGCGCTTCGACGGCATGCTGAAGCTGGCAGTCCCGTCGCTGGCATCCGATGATGCGCGCCGGCGCTGGCGCCTCGCATTTCTGAGGTCCGCGTCCCAGCAGACCATGCTGACCCTCGCAACGCTGCGCGATGCGCAGGTGCCCAATGCCCTGGCCTTTCCGGGCGACCTCACGCTCATGTCCGAGGAAGAGGTCGAAAGGGAACTGATCCGTTTCGTCGCCGCGGGCCTCGCGAGCTGATCCCTTTCAGGCCAGCACGTCACCCTCGATCGGCACGGGCGCCCCGGCAAGCCACGCCTCGAGCATGGCGTTGACCTTCTCCGGGGCCTCCTGCTGCACCCAATGCGAAACGCCAGGCAGGTAACGCAGGGTCAGATCCTTCACGTAATCCTCGGTACCCAGCGTCGTTGCCTTGTCCAGCGCCGTATCCTCCTCGCCCCAGATCATCAGCGTGCGGGCGTCGACGGTTCCGGGGACAGGGTTCATGGCAGTCCCGCCGGCGCGCATCGCCGCCCGGTAGTAATTGACCATCGCGCTGATCGCGCCGGGTTCCCGTGCATTGCGCCGGTACTCATCGACGACCGGGGCAGGGAAGCGGCTCTTGTCGACGGCCATCTCCGTGAAGGCCCGCCCGATCGCCTCGGCCCCGCGCGCGGCCAGCATGCGCTCGGGCAGCCAGGGCAGCTGGAAGAAGAAGACATACCAGCTCTTCTTTATCTGCGACCACGTCCGCAGTGTGCGGGCGAAACAGGCCGGATGCGGCACGTTCATGATCACGAGGCCCGACAGCGGTCGCACCTTCCGGATCGCGCAATGCCAGGCGATGATCGCACCCCAGTCATGCGCGACCAGCAGTGTCTCCCGGGCCCCCGCCGCATCGATCAGCCCTGCGACGTCCCCGACCAGCCGGTCGATGTGATAGTCACTGACCGCCGTGGGCCGGGACGTCTTCCCGTAGCCCCTCAGGTTCGGCGCCCACACCCGATAGCCCAGCCGCGCCAGCAGCGGCATCTGGAAGCGCCACGAGAACTTCGACTCTGGGAACCCGTGCAGCAGCAGGGCAAACTTCTCTCCCGAGCCACACTGGTCTACCTCGAAGGTCAACCCGTTGGCATTCACGAAGGCCGTTGTCACGGGTGCATCGGTCATGGAGCCCTCACTCACGGTTGAGGATCTTGTCGACGAGGATATTGGCCCACCATTTCGACTTCTTCTGGAATTCGGCCTTGAGCGCCTCGGGATCGTAGTGCCTGTCGGCCCACTCGATCAGCGAAAGGCCGGACACGCGCGAGTGCGCAAGATAGCTCTCGAAGAAGTGGTCGAGCACACCTGTCTTGCCCTGCTTCACATGTCCATAGCGAAGCCCCAGCATCCGCATCGCCCGATCGATAGGCTCACCTTTCCGGAAGTGCAAATAGAGCACCGCGCCGATCCCCGCCCGGTCCGCGCCCGACTTGCAGTGCATCAGCGCCGGATAGTCGATCGAGCTGAAAAGAGCTTGCGCCTCGCGCAGCGTCTCGGCCGTGGGCGTCGCCCGCGAGTTCAGCGTGAAGTCCACATGCCTGATCCCCGCCCGCGCGCACGCATCCCGCTCCAGCTGCAGGAACGCCTCGGCGTTCCCCTGCTTGCCGGCCCCCCTGAGGTTGACGAACGTCTTGATGCCACGCCGCCCCCACGCCCGGATCTGGAAAGGCCACGGCTGGTTGGAACGAACCATCTCGTCCGAAATCCAGGAGGCATTCGTCCACCACACGCGCAGGAACGCATGGTCGCGCCACGTCATGTCCAGGTGGGCGGCCAGGCGCCCCCAGGGGCTGGAAAGGTCGAATTTGCGGGGTTTTGCCATGGAGGGCGCTCAATAGCGGCTGCGAGGCCAAAACGCAAAGCGTCCGACGAACATCTTGCAAAGCCCGGGGCCCCGCCTTAGGTTCCGCGCCTGCGAAAAAGCGGCCTTTGCCGCCCGCGCGTGCCGTTAACGGGCAGTTGTAGCTCAGTTGGTTAGAGCGCCGGATTGTGGATCCGGAGGTCGGTGGTTCAAGCCCACCCAACTGTACCACCCTGCGGCGCCGGATCCTTGCACGCGCTGCCGAAACCCGACATCGTGCCCGAATGACCGAGCCACAGAACCAGCCCGCGCTGCAGGTGCGCATCGTGCCCGTCACGCCGCTGCAGCAGAACTGCTCCCTGATCTGGGACATCGCGACGAAGCATGCCGCTCTCGTCGATCCGGGTGGCGACATCGACCGCCTCATGGGTGCCCTCGCGCATTTCGGCCTGACGCTGAAACATGTCTGGCTGACCCACGGCCATCTCGACCACGCCGGCGCTGCGGCCGAACTGCGGGCGCGGACGGGTGTTGCCGTCGAGGGTCCGCACCGCGACGACCAGTTCTGGCTCGACCAGATCGAGGACAGCGCCCGCCGGTATGGCCTGGCCGGCGCGCGCAATGTGACGCCCGACCGCTACCTTGATGATGGCGACGTTCTCGCGCTCGAGGGCACCCGCTTCGAGGTGCTCCATACGCCCGGCCACACGCCAGGTCATGTCGTGATCGTCAACCGCGATCTCCGCGTGGCCTTCGTGGGCGATGTTCTGTTCGCAGGCTCCATCGGCCGGACCGACTTCCCGCGCGGCAACCACCAGCAACTGATCGACTCGATCACCGGCAAGCTCTGGCCGCTTGGCGACGACATCACCTTCGTGCCGGGGCACGGGCCGACCTCGACCTTCGGGAACGAGCGCCGCTCAAACCCCTTCGTCGCCGACAGCCTGACAGGCTATGCGGGGGCTGCGAAAGTGGCCCCCAATCTCGCCGACCAGAAGACCTCGAAGCGCTATACGTGAACTCCTGATTTCGTTCTGGCGTCTCCTTGAGGGAACTGCAGGCTGGCCTGGAGTTGGTCGGAAGGGGGAGTCTGGGTAGGAAATGAAAACCAAGCTCGTCAGCCAGCCTGCAGACGGTTTGCAGGCATCGCCCCCGGTGGAGGGCAAGACGTCCTGCATCCCGATCCTGTTGGTCCCCTGCGGCCCGCGAGGCCTCTGCATGACCCGCCGGAACCCTGACCGGAGCATGAGAAACAAATAGGGAACATTTAGGGTGGGCGCAAGCCGGAAAACGGGCCTGCGTCATTCTGGAGCATGATTTTATGCCGGGCATGCAACGCGTCGTGCGGCGGCGCATCAGGCAGCAGACCTGTCGCCAAACAAGAAGCTACAGCGACAGTCCTGCCAGCCGCCGCCACGCCACACGTCGCGCCCGCGCCGGCGAAACGCCCAGCATCCGAAGCGCCAATTCGGTCGCCTTCGAGCCCGCCTCCTCGCCAGCCGTCCCGCTGAGCCGCGCGAACAGCGCTGTCATCACCATCGAGGCGAACATCTCGACCGTGAACGCATCGATCTCGATCTTGAACACGCCCTGGCGCCGCCCGCGCAGCAGGTCTGCCCGCAGATAGGCCACGACCTGCTCGCGCAACGCCGGTAACGCCCACGCGGCCCGGAACAGGGCCCAGCCCCAGGCCGGATCGCTGGTAGCCAGGTTCAGGAACTGGCGCGTTGCAAAGCTTACGCGCTCGACCGCGTCATCGATGTCGGTCATGGCCGCATCGAGCCGCGCGGCCACATCGGCAGCGATTCCGAAAGCCACCGTGCCCGCGATTTCCTCCTTGTCGCGGAAATGCAGATAGAAGGTGCCATTCGCGACCTCGGCCTCGGCCGCGATCCCGTTCACCGAGGCCGCCTCGAACCCGTCCCGCGCCAGGACCTGCACGGCGGCATCCATCAGGCGCGCCCGCGTCCGCCCCGCCTTGCGCTGGTTGCGCGCGGCGGCGGCAAACGCGCCCCGCGCCCGCATCACGCGCGACGTCATGCGCCACCCGACAGCCAGAGCAGAACGATCACCGTGACATTGATCCCCATAAGGATCGTAGCGCCGAACAGGTTGGTGTCCACCGTGCGGACGCGTCCACCAATGGTGAAGCGGAAGGGGGGGATGCCGTTCACGTCGGCCAGCGCCCCGCCATAGACCGGCATGCTCGCCAGCGTCATGAAGAAGGTAACGCCCCAGTTGAAGTTCATGATCGCCGCCAGCCAGACATGGCCCTCGAACGTCGCACCCCAGAGCACATACAGGATCACGAGCGACACACCTGCCTGCGCCAGCACCTGCCACACGACATGGAACCGTGCATGCGGCGTCCACAGCGGATTGGTCGCGTGGGTCTTGTTGAAGTCGGCAAACATCGGCGCGATCGCGGTGACGATCGCCACCAATGTGATCAGCAGCATGGCCAGCGTGGTCATCTCCCGCTCCTGTGCATAAATTGACGAAACTCCCAGAAATGGGATATATCCCAGTTTCAGCGCGGTCCACAAGAAGGCCGCAGCAACGGGGAGCAGTAAATGACGCAGCTGGACGCGCAGGTTTTGATGGTTGGCGCAGGCCCCGTCGGGCTCCTGGGGGCGCGCCTGCTGGCGAACCGGGGCATCCGGACGATCCTCGTCGAGAAACACGGATCCCGCCTCGAGGCCCCCAAGGCCCATGCCCTGAACCCGCGCTCGCTTGAAATCTGCGCCGCCGCCGGCCTGCCGATGGACAGGATCCACGCCGCAGCCACCCCGCGCGCGGAAGGCGCGATGGTGCGCATGGTGGCGACACTCGCAACCGACGAGATCGGCGCGCTGCCTTATGAACGGCAGGACGACGCCGTGCGCGATCTCACGCCCTTTCCCCTCATCAACATCGAGCAGCCACGCCTTGAGGCCATCCTTGAGGAGGGCGTTGCCGGCAACCCGCACATCGACCTTCGCCGCAGCCTGGAATGGAAGGAATGCAGGCACGAACAGGATGCGGTGGTCTCGACACTGTGGGACCGCGGAAGCAATCGCTCGCTCACGCTTCGTACCCGCTACGTCATCGCCGCCGACGGGGCCAACAGCGATGTACGCCGGCAACTCGGCATTGCCATGGATGGCCCCGAAGTCATCCAGCACCACGTGATGATCCATGTCGAGGCCGACCTGCGGGCCATCGTTGCCCGGCGCCCGGCCGTCCTCTATTTCCTGTTTGGCCCCGCGACCGGTGTCTTCATTGCCTATGACATCGCCCGCACCTGGGTCCTCATGCACCCCCACGATCCGGCAACCGCGCCGCTCGACAGCTTCACCCCCGATCGCTGCCGCGCCATCGTTGAAGAAGCGGTAGGCGCGCCCGTGCCCGGTCTCGCCATCAAGGGCATTCGCAGCTGGGCCATGTCGGCCCAGGTCGCCGAACGCTATCGCAGTGGCAATGTCTTCCTCGCCGGCGATGCGGCGCACCGCTTCCCGCCGACGGGCGGCCTCGGCCTCAACACCGGTCTCGCCGACATCGACAACCTCGCCTGGAAGATCGCGGCGGTGGAGCAGGGATGGGCAGGGCCCGGCCTCCTTGGCAGCTACGAAAGCGAGCGGCGCACGGTGGCTCAGGTCAACATGAACCAGAGCCTCACCAACGCCATGCGCATGTTCACGCTCTTCCAGGCGCTCGAACTCATGCCCGGGCAGACAGTCGATGCGTCGACTTTCGCCGCGCGTCTCGCAGACCCGGAACGGCGTCCCCGCATCGAGGCGGCCGTCGCGCACCAGGCCGATCACTTCGACAGCCTGCGCCTGCAGCTGGGCTATGCCTATGGCGACGCGCTGAGGGCCGATGACAGCCTGCCTGTCAGCCAGTTCGAGCCCAAGGCCGTGGCCGGCGCCCGCCTGCCGCACCTTCGGCTGCCGGATGGCCGGTCGACCCTCGATCTGGTGGCGGCCCATGGCATCACCGTTCTGACGGGTCCCGGCGCCGCCCCGTGGCAAGGCACGATATCGAAGGCCCCCATGAATCGCGCCTCGCTGGACGAGGCTCTTGCAGCTCGCCTCGGCTTGTCCCCGTCAGGTGCGCTCATCGTCCGGCCCGATGGGCACATTCTGTTTGTTGCCCGCACCAGGGACGACATCGCCGCCGCGACCCGGGCGCTCGAAACATTCCTGCAACCGGATCAGGCCTGAAAGGAACATCACCATGGATCTCGGTCTGAAGGGCAGGAAAGCCCTCGTCTGCGCGGCATCGCAGGGCCTCGGCTTTGCCTGCGCCAGCGCACTGGCGCGCGAAGGCGTCGAGGTGACCATCAACGGGCGCGATCCCGTGCGGCTTGAGGCTGCGCGTGACCGGCTTCAGGCGGCGACGGGCATGGCGGTGGGAACCTGTGCCGCCGACCTCAACGATGCCGCCGCGCGCAAGCCCCTGCTGGATGTCGCAGCCGGCATGGACATTCTCGTCAACAACAACGGCGGCCCCCCGCCAGGCCACTTCGCCAATTGGGACGAAGCCGCCTGGCTCGCCGCCATCAACACCAACATGCTGCCCGCGTTGATGCTGATCCGAGCGGCATTGCCGGGCATGCGGGCGCGCAAATTTGGCCGCATCGTCAACATCACGAGCGCCATGGTGAAGACCCCGATGGGCCCCATGGGGCTCTCGACCGCCGCGCGCGCCGGTCTCACGGCGGCCTGCAAGGCGCTGGTCCCCGAGATCGCGCCCGACAACGTGACCATCAACAACCTGCTGCCCGAACGCTTCGACACCGAGCGCCAGCAGCAGATGGCACGCCTCGCCATGGGCATGAAGGGCATCACCTACGAACAGGCCCGCGCCGAGATCGAGGCGTCAATCGCTGCACGACGCATGGGCCGCCCCGAGGAATTCGGCGATGCCTGTGCCTATCTCTGCAGCGCCCAGGCTGGCTACATCTCCGGCCAGAACCTGCAACTCGACGGCGGATCCTACCGGGGTCTCGTCTAATCCCCCATCCGTCAGCCGTCGCCATGCGGCGCCGGCCGCCACCTTCCCCCGCAAGCGGCGAGGCGGATGGGGGCCCTCAGCTCTCCATCCCGAACGTCAGCCCCGCATGTGCGCGCAGCCGTTCGATCAGGAAGTGCCCCATCGCCGACGCCGGCGTCCACAGCCCGCCACCGGGCGATCCCGGCACGAGGCCATTGAGGCAGATCGCGGCCTCCGCAATCATCTTCGCCGTCGAGCCATAACCGGGATCCTGGTCGCCCATGACGCGCGCCTTGTAGGTTTCCCCATCGACGCCCGTCCCGATGAACAGCAGGTCGTAGTGCCCGTTCTCGCGCTGCGCTTGCGTTGGCCCTTCGCCGGGCTTCGGCAGCACGAAGCGCTTCAGCAGCGCCCGTGTCGGCGGCAACGCCACAGCCAGCCCGAAGGCGCCCATCGCACCCGTTACGGCGACGGCAGCAGGCCCGCCCAGCACCGGACCGCCCGCCATCATGGCTTCCTCATAGGTGAAGTCGCGCCCATAGGCATTGTGAAGCAGCGCATTGGAGCGATGCACCACGCGCGTGTTGATGGCCGCCATGATGAAGGGCGCCGTCCAGCCACCCGCGTCGCGGTCATAGCCGACCGGTAGGCCACCCGGTTGCCGGCGTCCCTTGCGCTGCCCCTCCGGATTGAGTGCGTAGGGATTGCCCATCGCATCGCGGATGCGCGGGTCACGCCCCATGTTCTCCATCATGGTCATCATGCTGTCGATTGTGCCGCCACTGATCCCGCCACGCGCCGAGACGACACGCATGCGGATCGACCGGCACGGCGCGCCGGTCACCTTGCGCACCTCCTCGTTCAGGTAGAACACGCCGAGATCCGACGGAATGGAATCGAAGCCGCAGCACGGCACGATGCGCGCGCCCGATCGTTCCGCCTCATGCTGCCAGGTGTCGATCATCGCCTGGATCCACGGCGCCTCACCCGTGAGGTCGACGTAATCGGTGCCCGCGCGCGCGCAGGCCTCGACGAGGCCCGATCCGTATTTCGCATAAGGCCCGACCGTCGTCAGGATCACGCGCGCCTGGTCGACCAGCGCCTCAAGGTCATTCATGTTCGAGGTGTCGGCAACGAGTGTCGCGACATGCACACCAGCCTCGCCCAGCGACACCTTCACCGCATCGAGCTTCGCCTGGCTCCGCCCCGCCATGGCCCAGCGCACCTCGTTTCCGCGATAATTCGTGGCAAGGTAGGAGGCGATCAGCTGCCCCACATACCCCGTCGCCCCCAGAACGATCACGTCATAGGGCTTCTGGTCGCGGGGCGTCGGGGGCATGGCTTGGGATCCTTGAAAAGGGCAATATGGGCAGGTCTAGGCCGACCGGGGCTGACCGCGCAAGCCCGTCAGGAGCGGGCATTGAGACGATTGAACCGCCGGACAAGGGGCTGCGTAGTTCTCACATGAATCAAGGCACCACCAGCGTCATCATCGGCGCCGCCGGCGGCATCGGGCGCAGCATGGCCGAGGCCTTGCGCCCAAGCGGTCCGGTCATCGCGTTGTCGCGCCAGTCAGACCCCGCGCTTGACCTCACCGACGAGGCCTCGATCGGGCGCGCGGCGGCCCACGTGGCGGGGCAGGGCCGCCCCCTCGGCCTCCTCGTGATCGCCACCGGCTTCCTGCATGACGAGGTCAACCGTCCCGAACGCAGCCTGCGCGACCTATCTGCCAGCCATTTCGCCAAGGCCTTCGCCATCAACGCGATCGGGCCCGCCCTCGTGCTCAGGCACTTCACGCCGCTGTTGCCGCGCGAGGGTCGCTCGGTCGTGGCCGTGCTCTCGGCCAGGGTCGGCAGCATCGGCGACAATCATCTTGGCGGCTGGCACGCCTATCGGGCCTCCAAGGCGGCACTGAACCAGGTCCTGCGAACGGCCGCGGTCGAACTCAAGCGCACGCGTCCCGGCGCAATCTGCGTCGCACTGCACCCGGGCACCGTCGACACGAAGCTCTCGGCGCCTTTCTCCAAGTCAGGCCTGAATGTCCGCCCGCCGGAAGAGGCCTCAGCCGACCTCCTGCGCGTCATCGAGGGCCTGCAGCAGGCACAGACGGGGTGCTTCTTCGATTACACCGGCAAGCCGCTCCCCTGGTAACTAGCCCGCCGCACGAATCTCAACCGGAATACCCGACAGCGCCGCATTCCCCGACAGGGGATCGATGGCTGTCTCGTCCGTCAGGTCGTTGAGGCTCACCCCCGCATGCGCCTGCGCGGTCTGCATCGCGATGCCCTCAAGCCCGTGCCCCCAGCCATGCGGAATGGAGACCGTGCCCGGCATCATGTCGTCGGTGACTTCCACCTTGAGCCGCACCGTGCCCGTGCGCGAGATGACTTCGGCAAGCGACCCGTCGCCCAGGTTGCGCGCCCGCGCATCTGCCGGGTTGATCATTAACGTGCAGCGGTCCTTGCCCTTCACCAGCCGCGGTGAATTGTGAAGCCACGAATTGTTCGAGCGCACATGCCGTCGTCCGATCAGCTTAAGCCGCGCATCGACGGGGCCCGCCATCTCGCCGGCAAGCCGCGCAAGATCGGCAACGAAGTCGGCCGGCGCGATGTCGATGGTCTTGTCCTTCGTCTGCAGCCGATCAGGCAACCGGCCCGCTTGCGGCGTACCGAAATCCAGCCCCGAAGGCGCTGCCTCAAGCGCCGCAAGGCTGATCCCGTAGGGCCCGGCCTGCAGCATCTGGTCCAGCATCTCGCGCGGGGTGGGAGAGGGCGCGCGCTCGCCGCTGATCGCGCCCGCAAGCCCGCGCAGGATCTCCCAATCCTGCTTCTCGTCCGGTCCCGGGGTGAACAGCGGCGGCGAATAGGCCGCGAAGTTCCGCACCGCCATCGGCAGCAGGAACATTCCGTAATGGTCCTTCTCCAGCGGCCCCACCGGCGGCAGGATGTAGTGCGCCCGCCGGCTCGTCGCGTTGCGATACATGTCGACCGACACCAGGAGCTCAAGACCCGAAAGCGCGCGGTCGAGGCGCGTCCCGTTCGGCGTCGACAAAACGGGATTGCCGGCCACGACGAACAGCGCCCGGATCTGCCCGTCGCCCGGCGTTTCGATCTCCTCGGCCATGGCGGCTGCCGGAAACTCGCCGAGCACTTCCGGGTGTCCGGAGACGCGCGAGCGGAAACGACCCATGCCACCGGGGCCCGTGCGGGCCACCATGTCGACGACAGGCGAGGGGAAGACAAGTCCGCCGGCGCGGTCGAGCTGCCCGCTCACGATGTTCACGCACGCGATCAGCCACGCCGTCAGCGTGCCGAAGGCCTGCGTCGTCGCCCCGATGCGCCCATAGAGCGCCGCAGGCCCGGAGAGCAGACGTTCCGCAAGGAAGTCGACATCTGCCGCGCTCACGCCCGCGCGCTCGAGGCACGCAGCGACATCGAAAGGCGCGAGCGCCTGCCACAAGGCATCAAGGTTGCGGACGTGTGGCGTCAGTGCACGAACACGCGGCTGCAACGCCTTGAGAAGTGCGATCAGCATGAAGGCATCGCTCGCCGGCCGGATGAAGACATGCCGGTCGGCGATCTTCGCCGTCTCCGAGCGTCGCGGATCGATGACGACAAGCTGCCCGCCGCGCGCCTGCAGCGCCCTCGCCCGGTTGCGGAAGTCAGGCACGGTCCAGACGCTGCCATTCGACGCCAGCGGATTGCCGCCGAGGATGATCATCGTCTGCGTGCGGTCAATGTCCGGGATGGCCCAGAGACCCGAATGCCCGTAGAGCCTGAGATTCACGACCTGGTGTGGCATCTGGTCGACGGTGCTGGCGGAAAACACGCTGCGCGTCTTCAGCGCCCGCTTGAGATCTCCAGTCGTCAGCGTGTTGCCATAGCTATGCGCGTTCGGGTTGCCCACATAGAGCGCCGCCGCCTTCGGGTCACGCGCCAGGATCGCGCGTGTGCGCTCACCGATCTCGGCAAAGGCCTGCGCCCAGCTGATGGCGTCCCACCGGTCGCCGACACGCTTCTGCGGCGCGCGCAGCCGGTCCGGATCATTCTGCAGGTCTTCGAGCGCTGTCGCCTTCGGGCAGATATGCCCGCGCGACAGCGCATTGGCCGCATCCCCCTTGATCGACAGGATCTCGCGGCCCTCGGTCGCAATCACGACCCCGCAATTGGCCTCGCAGATATTGCAGGTGCGGTGATGGATCCGGGTCATCGCTCAACCAGTCAACCCCATCACTCCCTCACGCCAGTGAGGGAGCACCTTCGCTGCGCGGACGCGCAGCGAAGGGGAGGGTGTGATCACTTCGCCATGTTGATGATCTTGAGCTGCGTGAACTCGGCCAGCCCTTCCTCGCCAAGCTCCGAGCCAAGGCCCGACAGCTTCGCCCCGCCGAACGGAATGTTCGGCGCAAGATCGGCATGCTTGTTTACCCAGATCGTGCCGGCGTCCATCTTGTCGGCCAGCGCATAGGCCTTCGCCGTGTCCTTCGCCCACACCGAGCCGCCAAGCCCCCAGGGCGAGGCATTCGCGCGCGCCACGGCATCCTCGGCATCCTTGAACTTGATGACGGGCAGCACCGGACCGAACTGCTCCTCGTCGACAAGCCGCGAGCCGTCGGCGATGTCGCGCACGATCGTCGGGCGGATGAAATAGCCGGGCTTGTCCTCGACCGTGCCACCGGCAATGACCTTGCCATTCTTCCGTCCGTCCTCGATGAACTCCTTGACCTTGTCGTACTGCATGCGGTTTTGCAGCGGCCCGATCTGCGTGCCCTGCATCAGCCCGTCACCGATGATGGCGGCATCAGCCAGCTTCGCAAGCTCGCCGCACATCTCGTCATAGATCGACTCGTGCACATAGAGCCGCTTCATCGCGATGCAGACCTGCCCGTTGTTCTGGAACGCGCTCTGGAACAGCTTCGGCGCGGCTTCCTTGGGGTTCACGTCGTCAAGCACGATGCCCGCGTCATTGCCGCCAAGCTCCAGCGTGACGCGCTTCAGCGCTTCGGCCGCGCTCGCCATCACCTTCTTGCCGGTCGCCGTCGAGCCCGTGAACGAGATCTTGCGGATGTCCGGATGCGCCGTCATCGCACCGCCCAGGTCATTGGCATCCGCGATGATGTTGACGACACCCGGCGGAACGAGGCCCTGGATCAGCTGGCCCAGCTTCAGCGTGGTCAGCGGCGTGGTCGGCGCCGGCTTGACCACGATCGTGTTGCCCGCCAGCAAGGCCGGCGGCAGCTTGAACGCCAGCAGGATCATCGGAAAATTCCACGGCGTGATCGCGCCGATGACGCCCAAGGGCTTGCGATGCGCCTCGACACGCTGGTTGGCACTGTCATCGAGCACCTTCACCGGCAGATCGAGCATCGTGAAATACTTGAAGAAGGCCGCCGTCCCATAGATCTCGCCCGTCGCATCGGCGATCGGCTTGCCCTGTTCCTGCGTCAGCAGCCGCGCAAGTTCGCCGGCATTCTTCTCGATCGCATCCGCGATCGACATCAGCACCTTCTTGCGCTCCGCGATCGGCGTGGCACTCCACGCGGGAAAGGCCGCCTTCGCAGCCGCAACCGCCTCGTCGAGCTGCGCCTTCGAGGCGCGCGGACAGGTCGCGAAGGCCTCCTCGGTCGCCGGATTGATGACGGGCATGGTCTGCGCGCCGTCGACAAGTTTTCCGCCAATCAGCAGCTTGTACTCACTCATGGGATCGCCTCCTGTTTCACCCCTTCTACCAAACGCAGGCGGCCTGCGGTAGTCTGCCCGCACAAATCTCGCGCCTGCACCCGCGCCACCGGAGCCGACCGACCCATGACCAAGCGCCTGTTTGCCGTCATTGCAATCCTGCTGGTATCGCTGGCGGCCTGCGGTGGCCCGCCGGTCAACCGCGACCTCTCGCGCCAGCTCACGACAGTGCCCGCGGTCGATCTCAACCGCTACGCTGGCGTCTGGTATGAGGTCGCCCGCTTCGAAAACAGCTTCGAGAAGGACTGCGTCGGCGTCACGGCCACCTATGGCCGCAACCCCGACGGCACGATCAGCGTGAAGAACAGCTGCCGCATGAAGACGCTGGATGGCGACGAGAACGTCGCCGAGGGCGTGGCCCGCGTCGTCGACACGGCAACCAACGCCAAACTGGCCGTCAGCTTCTTCTGGCCCTTCGAAGGCGACTACTGGGTGATCGGTCTTGCCGAGGACTACACTTGGGCGCTCGTGGGCGAGCCCTCGGGCCGTTACCTCTGGATCCTCTCGCGCTCGGCCCGGCTCACGCCCGAGCTGAAGGCCGACCTCGTCGCTCGCCTGGATGCGATGGGCTACAACACCAGCGCCCTCTACTGGACACCACAGGCACCCTAGGCAAACCCCGTCCCGACCGCGCGCGGCGCAAAGCGCACGAGCCGGCTGGTCAGCACCGCAGCCTGCCGGTGCACGACCGCAAGCTTGTAGGCAGGATCCGTCACCATGGCCAGGAACGCGCCGGCGTTGGGGTAGAATGCGATGAACGCCGCATCCCACGCCTCCGACGAGGGCCCCGTCACCATCGCCTCCATCTGTCCGCGCCAGACCGTCCGCCCACCCACGCGCGTGAAGATGGGCTCGCTCGTCCGCCCGTATTCCGCATAGGCCTCGGCCCCCGTGAGGTTCCGCCCCGCATGGCTGTGCCCCTCCGGATAGGCCGCGCGCTCACGGAACCGGATCAGGTTCAGCATGTTGATGGGCGTGTCCCGCGGCAGCGCCTTGAACGCGTCAAAGTTCTGGCGTGACGGATCAACGAAGAATTCTTCACTCATGCTGAAACCCCTGAAAAACATGACCATGGGAGTGTTACATCTAGAACGTCACGCAGGCCAGATCTCCTTGAACGCCCCCGCCACCGCGGCCAGCGTCCGCGCCTGGCCTGACCCGCGCCGCCACACAAGCCCGATGTCGCGATAGGGCGTGTCCGCATCCAGGGTCAGCACCGGCAGCTTCAGCCCGCGCAGGATCCCCGCATCGAGCGCCACCTGCGGCAGCAGCGTGACCCCCAGCCCGTTCGCCACCATCTGCACCAGCGTGTAGAGGCTCGTGCCCTTGAAGCCTTCATTGCGCCGCGCGCTCTCGAGCGAGCACGCCGCCAGCGCATGATCGCGCAGGCAATGTCCGTCCTCGAGCAGCAGCAACTCCTCCAGCGCAAGTTCGCTCGCGCGGATGTGTGCGGCCTGCGCCTTGCGATGATGCGGCGGGAACACGACGCTGAAGCGATCGCGCGCCACGGTCACCGCATCGAACGCATCGATGGGATAGGGCAGCGCGATCAGCGCCCCGTCGATCTCGCCGTTGTCGAGTTGCGCCAGCAGCCGCGCCGTCTGGTCCTCGCGCAGGAACAGCTTGAGCTTCGGAAAGCGCTTGCGCAGCTCCGGCATCGCGCGCGGCACGATGAAGGGACCGATCGTCGGGATGAGACCAAGACGCAGCGGACCTGAGAAGGGCTCGCGCGCGGCCGCCGCGATGTCGGCGATGTCTTCCGCCCCCTTGATCAGCTCGCGCCCGCGCGCCGCGATCTCGAGACCCAGCGGCGTCGGCAGCACCGAGCGTTTCGTCCGCTCGAGCAGCTGCGCGCCAAGCAGGTCTTCGAGTTCCTGGATCGCCGCACTCAGCGTCGACTGGCTGACAAGGCAGGCCTCGGCCGCCTGCCCGAAGTGGCGTCGGTCCACCACGGCGATGAGATAGCGCAGCTGGCGCAGCGAGGGCGTGAGCTTCATGAAACGACAATAATCGAAAAAAACGATCGTATAAATAGATATTATTCGTTTCAAACGAATAAATCAGTCGACTAGGGTCCCCGCTATCGAGGCCCTGCACACGCGGGGCCCGGCATCATTCCGAGGAACCCATTCCATGTCGATCATCAACACCGAAGTGAAGCCCTTCAAGGCAACCGCCTTCCGCTGGGGCAAGTTCGTCCCCGTCACCGAAGCCGATCTCAAGGGCAAGTGGTCGGTCGTCTTCTTCTATCCGGCCGACTTCACCTTCGTCTGCCCGACCGAACTCGAGGACCTGGCCAAGACCTATGGCGAGTTCCAGAAGCTCGGCGCCGAGATCTACGCCGTCTCGACCGATACGCATTTTGCCCACAAGGCCTGGCACGACACCTCGCCGGCCATCAAGCAGATCGAGTTCTTCATGGTCGGCGACCCGACGGGCACGATCACGCGCAATTTCGGCGTGATGATCGAAGAGGCAGGCCTTGCTGACCGCGGCACCTTCGTCATCGACCCGAACGGCCGCATCCAGATCGTCGAGATCAATGCCGGTGGCGTCGGCCGCGACGCGAAGGAACTGCTGCGCAAGGTCAAGGCCGCGAAGTACGTCCACGAGCACCCGGGCGAAGTCTGCCCCGCGAAGTGGAAGGAAGGCGACAAGACCCTGACGCCCTCGCTCGACCTCGTCGGCAAGATCTGATCTCAGCCTCTGAAACCGGAAACAAGGGAACGACCGCCATGCTCGATGACGCGATCAGGACACAGCTCAAGGCCTATCTGGAGCGACTGGTGCAGCCGATCGAGCTTGGCGTATCCCTTGATGGATCCGATGGCGCCGACCGCATGCGTGGCCTCCTCGACGATGTGGCCGGCCTGTCGGATCTCATTTCCGTCTCGACGAAGGAGGGTACCACCTTCACGCCCTCCTTCACTATTGGCCTGAAGGGCAGTGAGGCGCGCGTGCGCTTTGCGGGCTTGCCTCTGGGTCACGAGTTCAACTCCTTCATCCTCGCGCTGCTCAACGCTGGCGGCGTGCCGGTGAAGCAGCCCGAAAGCCTGCTCGACCAGGTCCGCGCGCTCGAGGGCCCGCTTCATTTCGAGACCTTCTACTCGCTCTCCTGCCAGAACTGCCCCGACGTGGTTCAGGCCCTGAACATCATGGCGTTGGTCAATCCCGCGATCACGCACACGGCCATCGACGGCGCCGCCTTCGAGCAGGAAGTCGAGACTCGCGGCATCCTCGCCGTCCCGGCCGTGTTCCTCAACGGCAAGCCCTTCGCGCAGGGCCGCATGACGCTGGACGAGATCGTGGCGAAGCTCGACCAGGCGACACCTGCGCGCAATCTCGCCCAGCTGAACGACAGGGCGCCCTTCGACATGCTGATCGTGGGCGGCGGGCCAGCCGGCGCTGCCGCCTCCATCTACGCGGCCCGCAAGGGCATCCGCACAGGCATCGCCGGCGAGCGCTTCGGCGGCCAGCTTCTCGACACGATGGGCATCGAAAACCTGATCTCGGTACCCCATACCGAAGGTCCGAAACTGGTGACGAACCTCGCAACCCACGTGGGCGAGTACGGCGTCGACGTGATGAACAACCTCAAGGCAACCAGGCTGGTCCCGGCCACGGCCCCCGGTGCGCTGAACGAGGTCGAATTCGCCGACGGCGTACGCCTCAGGGCGCGCACCATCGTGCTGGCGACCGGCGCCCGCTGGCGCCAGCTCGGCGTGCCCGGCGAGGAAGAATACCGCAACCGCGGCGTCGCCTACTGCCCGCACTGCGACGGCCCGCTCTTCAAGGGCAAGCGCGTGGCGGTCATCGGCGGCGGCAATTCAGGCGTCGAGGCGGCGATTGACCTCGCGGGGATCGTGGCCCATGTCACGCTCATCGAGTTCGACGATCGCCTGCGCGCCGATGCCGTCCTCCAGGACAAGCTGCGCTCACTGCCGAACGTGGCCATCATCACCTCTGCCCAGACCACTGAAGTCCACGGTGATGGCAAGCGCGTCGTCGGCCTGTCGCTGAAGGATCGCAAGGGCGGCGAGACAAGGCGCATCGACCTCGATGGCGTCTTCGTGCAGATCGGCCTGTTGCCCAACACCGAGTGGCTCAAGGGAACCCTGGCCTTGAGCCCCCGCGGCGAGATCGAGGTGGATCGGCGCGGCGCAACGTCCCTGCCGGGCATCTATGCCGCCGGCGACGCAACCACGGTCCCCTACAAGCAGATCGTGATCGCGATGGGTGATGGCGCGACGGCAGCCCTGTCGGCCTTCGACCATCTCATCCGGCAGGTGCCAGCCGACCAGTCACAAGCGGCCTGATCCGCCCGACGGCACAAGATCACCGCATGGATCAGGCCTCGGCGACCTTGTCATCGGTCGTCTGCCCCATCTGCATCGCCGGCAGGTAGAGCAGCACACACGAGGCAACGAACACCGACGAATAGGTGCCGATCACGATGCCCCACAGGATGGTGGCGGCAAATCCGAACAGGGCTTCGCCGCCAAAGAGCAAAAGCGGCAGCACCGACAACGCCGTCGTGAAGCTGGTCAGGAAGGTGCGCGACAGCGTTTGGTTGGTCGACAGGTTGATGATGTCGCCGAAGGGCATCCTCTTGAACAGGCGCCGGTTCTCGCGGATGCGGTCGAAGACCACCACGGTATCGTTCACGGAGTAACCCGCCAGCAACAGCAGCGCCGCCACCGATGTCAGGTTGAAGTCGAACTGCAGCAGCGAATAAAGGCCAACCGCAACAAACACGTCATGCGCCGTCGACAGCACCGCCGCAATGCCGAACTGCCACTCGAACCGGAAGGCGACATAGATACCGATCATGAGCACGCCCAGCGTGGTGGCCAGGATGCCACTCTGGAAAAGCTCACCCGAAACCTTGGGGCCGACCGCTTCGACGCGATTGATCGTGTACTCCTTGCCCAGCGAAGCCCGGATCTGTGCAGCAGCTTCCTGCTCCTTGCCCGAGATTTCATCCGTGGGCTTGATGCGGATCAGCAGGTTTTTCACGTCGCCGAACTGCTGCACCGCCGGGTCCTTGAACCCGAGTTCCACCAGCTTCTCGCGTACCTCGTCGAAATTGATCGGCTTGCTGCTCGTGGCTTCGATCACGACGCCACCTGTGAAATCGATGCCAAGGTTCAACCCTTGGAGCCACAGCGACAGGATCGCAGCCAAGAGCAGGATCCCATCGATCGCAAACGCAAGGATGCGGTTGCCGACGAAATCGATCTTCGTGTTGTCGGGAATGATCGTAAGTCTTGCCATGGTGACGGGATCTGATGTCGAAGGGTCGGGATGTCAATGCGAAGGCGCGGGATTAGACCCATATCGTGTTGTCTGTACAACCCTTAAAACAGCCCCAGACGGCCCGGATTCCCGGGGGTTAACGCCCAGCGGTTCACCGAGAGGCGCGTGAGAGGCCCATGCTTGCCCCCCGATCCGTCCCGGCTGACACAAAACTTTACAATCCTGACATGCGGGCGAAAAGCGCACCCGCCATCCTGAAGAAGGAAGGGCCTGCCATGGGTCCGCAGGACAATCAACCAAACGGAGTGAAGCCATGTCCGACGAAACAAGGGCCCCGAAACCCAGGGGCAAGCGGTTCGGGTATCTTGCCATGACCCTAGTGCTGCTGCTTGGCATCGTGGCCGGCAGCCTCGCAGTCGCAGGCCTCGGCATGTACCGCCACCACGCCATGGGCTTTGGCCACGGCTGGCGGGGCAGCGACTGGATGCAGGACGGACCTCGCGGTGAGCAGTTTGCGCTGCAGCGTGTGGAGCGCATGGTCGGCTTTGCCGCCCGCCGGCTCGACGCGACCGAGGACCAGAAGAAGCGCCTGACCGAAATCGCGACAGCAGCCGCAAGGGACCTCTTGCCCATGCGCGCCAACATGCGCGAGGCGCGCCGGAAGGCCCGCCAGATCCTCACCGCGCCTACCATCGACCGGCCGGCGCTCGAGGCGCTTCGCGCCACGCAGATGGTTGAAGCCGATGCTGCAAGCCGCCGCCTGACGCAGGCCATCGCCGACGTTGCCGACGTCCTCACGCCCGATCAGCGTGCAAAGCTTGCGCGTCGCATGGATTTTTGATTGCCTCGCCGCATCCGCCCATGATGGGCACAGGGCAAGACAGGTGGCAGGACGTCCTTGATCCAGAAGATCCTGCTTGTTGAAGACGATCTCCGCCTGGCGCAGATGCTGGAAGCCTATCTGCGCCAGGCGGGCTTTGTCGTGTCCCACGTCCCGACCGGTGCCGCTGCGCTCGATGCCAGCAGGACAGAGCCATTCGCCGCGATCATCCTCGACCTCATGCTTCCCGACAGGGATGGCCTGGACATCTGCCGTCAGCTGCGCACCCGCCTGAGCACGCCCATCCTCATGCTGACCGCCCGCGGCGATGCGATGGACAAGGTGATCGGCCTCGAGATGGGCGCCGATGATTATCTCGCAAAACCCTTCGAGCCACGCGAGCTTCTTGCCCGCCTGCGCGCCATCCTGCGCCGCGCTACAGCCCCCATGGACAGGGACATGCTGGTCTTCGGCCGGATGGAAATCGATCGCGGCGCGCGCGAGGTGAGGATTGACGGCCAGCCACGTCCGCTCACCGCACACCAGTTCGACATCCTGCGCGTTCTGGCCGAGCGCGCGGGCAGGGTACTTTCGCGCGAGCAGCTGTTCGACCTCCTGAAAGGCCAGTCGCTCGAACCCTTCGATCGTTCGATCGACGTGCATGTCTCGCGCATTCGCGCTGCCATCGAGGACGACCCCCGCAAGCCGCGCCGCCTTCTGACCGTCCGCGGCGCAGGCTATGTGCTCTCGCGGGTCCAGGACGAGGAGACCGCCCGTGACCGCCGCCGCGGCTAGCCGCCCACACGCCACAACCGCATGAACCGGACAGGATGGACATCGCCGATGCGCCTCTTCAACCGCCTGTTCGTCAAGGTCTACGCGACCGTGGTCGGCACGCTCCTTCTGGCGCTGCTCGTTTCCCTCGCCCTCTGGTGGACCGGGGCCGAGCAGGCCATGGCGCGCAAGTCCTTTGGCATGGCCTCCGGGCTGGCCTCGGCGGCGCTCGGAGACCCGGACGCGCCGCCCGATGTCCAGAAGGCAGCCATTCGCCGTCTGTCGGAACTGCTCGAAGCCGACCTCGCCATCTATGACCGCACGGGCCGCATTGTTGGCACGGCAGGTGCGCCGTTGCCGTCGCCCGAAGAGGTCGACGAAGACCGCCCGCGATCCGGCCCGCGCAATCCTGTCTGGAAGTTCCAGCTGCGCGACGGACGGCTGATCGTCATCAGGCCTCCCTTCCAGCGCCACGTGCGCGGGCCGGGCTTTCTTGCCCACCTTGCCGCGGTGGCCCTGGTATTGGCGATCGGATCATTCCCTGTCGCGCGGGGCCTCACCCGTCGTCTCGAGCGCCTTCAGCAGGGCGTCGAAACGCTCGGCGCCGGCAATCTCGGCGTCAGGGTGAAGGTCGAAGGCCACGACGAGGTCGCCCGCGTCGCCGAGAGCTTCAACAGTGCCGCTGCGCGCATCGAGCAGCTCGTCAACGCCCATCGCTTGCTGCTGGCCAACGCCAGCCACGAGCTGCGCACGCCGCTGACCCGCCTGCGCCTGGGCGTGGAACACCTTGGCACGTCCGCCGATGATGCCGTGCGCGCAGGCGTGGCCGCCGACATCGCCGAGCTTGACGCGCTGATTGACGAGATTCTGCTGACAGGGCGCCTCGACGCGATGCGCACGCTTGATAAGGTCGAGGACGTGGACATGCTCGCGCTCGCCGCAGAGGAGGCATCGCGCTACGACGATGTCACCGTCGGCGGAACAGCTGTGACCGTCAGGGGCGACCCGCGCCTGTTGCGGCGCATCATCCGCAACCTCCTGGAGAACGCGGGCCGGCACGGAAGGCCACCGGTCGAGGTGGATGTATCGCGCGCAGGCACGCAGGTTCTGCTGAAGGTCACCGATGCAGGCGAGGGCGTGCTGCCGCAGGACCGCGAACGTGTGTTTGAACCCTTCTTCCGCAGGCCCAAGGGCACGGCGGGTAAAACAGGCGCAGGTCTCGGCCTTGCCATCGTAAGGCAGGTCGCGCGCCTGCATGGCGGTGACGTGGCACTGCCGTCGGGCAGCACCTTTGTCGTGACGCTGCCCGGGTGTGGAATTTAGTCGACACCATGCGCCTCCACCCGTTGCAGCCGTGTCCGCCGGTCGCTACGCTGCCGCTTCGAATAATCTGCGCAGGGGATAGGAACTGAGAATGGCTTCCGAGAACACTCGTCTTTGGATGGTGGCCGCTGCCGTCGGTGCGGTATTGGCGATACCGGTGCTGGGTGCCCGTTTTGGTGGGCCGGCCACGACGGTCACCAACGTGATTTCAGGGACCCAGACCCCTGACATCGCCCAGACCCAGGCCATGCATAAGATGCTGGCCCAGGCCGCGGACATCGACGGTGCCAGGATCCAGGCAGCCGATACCGAACCGCAGAACTGGCTGGCGCATGGGCGCACCTATGGCGAGCAGCGCTTCTCTCCGCTCGACAAGGTCAACGCAGCTAACATCAAGGATCTCGGTCTCGCCTGGAGCTACGACACCGACTCGATCCGCGGGCTCGAGGCCTCGCCCATCGTCAAGGACGGCGTGATGTTCGCGACCGGCACCTGGAGCGTCGTCTACGCGCTCGACGCGAAGACCGGCAAGCAGCTATGGGTCTATGATCCGGAAGTGCCGCGCGAATGGGGCCGCAAACCCTGCTGCGACGTCGTCAATCGCGGCGTCGCTGTCTGGAAGGGACGGGTCTATGTCGGGACCATAGACGGGCGTCTCGTTGCGCTCGACGCCAAGACCGGCAAGCCTGTCTGGGACATCAACACGATCGACCGCAACAAGCCCTACTCGATCACGGGTGCCCCGCGCATCGTCAAGGACAAGGTCATCATTGGCAACGGTGGTGGCGAGCTGGGCGTGCGCGGCTACATCACCGCCTACGACACCGACACCGGTCGCCAGCTCTGGCGCTTCTATACCGTGCCGGGTGACCCGAAGCTCCCCGCCGAGGGCGAACACCTGAAGGCGGCCATGCCCACATGGAAGTCCGACGCACAGGGCTGGAAATATTGGGAAGTCGGCGGTGGCGGCACGGTCTGGGATTCGATGGCCTACGACCCCGACCTCGACCTTCTTTACATTGGCACGGGCAATGGCTCGCCGTGGAGCCGTTACCTGCGTTCACCCGGCGGCGGCGACAATCTCTATGTCTCCTCGATCGTCGCCATCAAGCCCGACACGGGCGAGATGGCCTGGCACTTCCAGCAGACGCCTGGCGACACATGGGACTTCACCGCGACCCAGCACATCATCCTCGCCGACCTCGAGATCGACGGCCAGCCCCGCAAGGTCCTGCTGCACGCGCCCAAGAACGGCTTCTTCTATGTGCTGGACCGCGAGACGGGAAAGTTCATCTCCGGCAAGAATTACGTTCCGGTGACATGGGCCAAGGGACTCGACGCGAACGGCCGCCCCATCGAGGATCCCTCGAGCGCCTATCGCAACGAACCGAAGATGGTGCAGCCCTCGCCGCACGGCGGGCACAACTGGCAGCCCATGGCGTTCAATCCAGCCACGAAGCTTGTCTACATTCCCTCCCAGCTCACCGCGCAGCTCTTCACCTTTGATAAATCGCGCAGCATCAAGCCGGGCGCATGGAACACGGGTGTCGACTTCGGCATGATCGCGACCCTCACCGAGGCGGCGATCAGGGCAGGCCAGCCTCTGCCGTCCGTGGAAGGCAACCTCATCGCCTGGGATCCCGTCGCCCAGAAGGAAGTCTGGCGCAACAAGCATGCTGTCTTCTGGAATGGCGGCGTCCTGACGACGGCCGGCAACCTTGTTTTCCAGGGCGGCGGCGACGGCACCTTCCGCGCCTGGAAGGCTGACACCGGCGAGGAAGTCTGGAAGACCGAAACGAAGATCGGCATCATCGCGCCGCCCGTGACCTATGCGATCGACGGGGAGCAATATGTCGCCGTCCTCGCAGGCTGGGGCGGTGTCGGCGTCACGCTGGTACCCGAGGCGGGCAACGCCATCAATCGCTACGCGAACAATGGCAAGATCCTCGCCTACAAGCTCGGCGGCAAGGCCAAGCTCGAGGTCGTCGAGCAGATGCGCGGACCCATGGTCCAGCCGCCCGTCGAGACCTTCGCCGCCGCGCAGATCTCCAAGGGCAGCCAGACCTATCACCGCTATTGCGGCGTCTGCCATGGTTTCTTCGCCATGAGCTCGGGCCTGCTGCCCGACCTGCGCATGTCCACGCCCGAGGTTTTTGCCCGCTACAAGGAGATCGTCCTCGACGGCGAACTCGCGGCCAACGGCATGGCCTCCTTCGCCGACGTGGTCAACGAACAGGACGTCAAGGACATCCGCGCCTACATCGTCACGCTCGCCAATGCCGCCTATGCCGAACAGCAGAAGAAGGCTGCCACCCCCGAACAGCCGAAATAGTCTCATCCGTTAACGTCCGGGGTTTCCTGCACGGTCGGCGCAAGCCGGCCGTGCATGACGTTTTGGCGCATTCCGCGGCGGTTCTCCGCCATGGCCTCGCACGTCCGGGCGTGACATGCTACGCGCAAACATCCCCGCGACAGAACGACTGGAAATGTCCAAGGAAAAGCAGAACAAGCCCTCCGCCGAAAAGCCGCGTGGCTTCCGCGACCGTATCGGCGCCGACCTCATCGCCGAGCGCCGCATGCTCGAGACGATCCGCGGCGTCTACGAGTCCTACGGCTACGATCCCCTCGAGACGCCGTCGATCGAGTTTGCCGACTCCCTCGGCAAGTTCCTCCCCGATCTCGACCGCCCCAACGAGGGCGTCTTTGCCTTCCGCGACGACGACGAGCAGTGGCTCTCGCTGCGCTACGACCTGACCGCGCCGCTCGCCCGCTTCGTGGCCGAGAACTACGACGCACTGCCAAAGCCCTTCCGCCGCTACCAGTCGGGCCTTGTCTTCCGCAACGAGAAGCCGGGCCCCGGCCGCTACCGCGAGTTCATGCAGTTCGACGCCGACACGGTCGGCACGGCATCTCCCGTGGCTGACGCCGAAGGCTACATGATGCTCTGCGACGTCTTCGACGCGCTGGGCCTGTCGGGCGACTACATCGTCAAGGTCAACAACCGCAAGATCCTGAACGGCATCCTCGAGGCCATTGGCATCGGCAGCGGTGCCGAGCACGAGGCCCAGCGCCTCGGCGTTCTGCGCGCGATCGACAAGCTCGACCGTCTGGGCGTTGACGGCGTGACCCAGCTCCTCGGCGCGGGCCGCAAGGATGATTCCGGCGACTTCACCAAGGGCGCTGGCCTCTCGCCAAACGCGATCGCGCGTGTCATCGCCTTCACCCGCGCCAGCAGGACCAGCCGCACCGATGTCTGCGATGAACTCGCCCGCCTCGTGGGCGAAAGCGTGCAGGGCAGGGAAGGCGTCAGCGAGTTGCGCGAGATCGACGCCCTCCTGTCAGGCAACGGCTACGATGCCGCGCGGGTAGCCTTCGACCCGGCGATCGTGCGCGGGCTTGCCTATTACACGGGCCCCGTGGTCGAGGCCGAGCTCACCTTCCCGGTCACCAACGAGGACGGCCAGGTCGTCCGGTTCGGCGCCGTCGCTTCCGGCGGCCGCTACGACGATCTGGTGACACGGTTCAAGGGCATCCAGGTGCCCGCGACCGGCATCTCGATCGGCGTCAGCCGCCTGCAGGCCGCACTCAACGCCCGCCAGGCTGACAGGTCCCGCGCCCATGGCCCCGTCGTGGTCCTCGTGATGGACCGCGAGGCCGTCTCGCAATACTACGCCATGGTGCGCGAATTGCGCGCCGCCGGCATCAGGGCCGAGCTCTACACCGGCACCTCCGGCATGAAGGCGCAGATGAAATACGCCGACAAGCGCACGAGCCCCGTCGCTGTCATCGAAGGCAGCGACGAGCGCGCAAAGGGTGTTGTAACGCTGAAGGACCTCATCCTCGGCGCCGAACACGCGCGCGACATCAAGGACCGCGCCGAGTGGTCCAAGGGCGCCGATGCACAGGTGACCGTTCCCCGCGACGGTCTCGTTGATGCCGTGCGCAGGATCCTGGGCCGCCATACGTGAGCACGACCTCCACGCCAGCCCCTGCCGACATCGTCGCGCGCGAGGCGCAGACGTCTCTGCTTCTGGCCGAGTTCGCGGCCTTTGGCGCCGAGCGCGTGGATCCCGCCATCGTGCAGCCCGCAAGCGCCTTCCTCGACCGCATGGGCGAAGAACTGCGAAGCCAGACCTGCGTCTTCACCGGCCCCGACGGCACCGAGTTCTGCCTGCGCCCCGACCTGACCATTCCTGCGGCCCGCATCTACCTGTCACGTCAGCCTGCATGCGCCGACGCACTGAAGCTCTGCTACGCGGGCCCCGTCTTCCGCCTCGCCCCTGACGCGCCCGGCCAGCCCGAACAGTCCTTCCAGGCTGGCCTCGAGAGCTTTCGCGCCCCCGACACCGCCGTGCGCGACATCGAGATCCTGATGCTCACCCAAAAGTCGCTGCAGAAGGCAGGCTTGCGCTCGACCAGCGTGACCATCGGTGACGTCAATCTCCTCGGTGCACTTCTTGCGGGCCTGAACCTGCCGCAGGCCTGGTCCGCACGCATTCGCCGCCACGCCTGGAACCCAAGGCGCCTGCGCGAGGTTCTCGCCCGCATGGCCGAGGATCCCACACAGACAAACCGCTTCGCGGCCTCGCTGGCCGGACAGCCGCCCGCCCGCGCGCGTGAATTGCTGCAGGACACGATGGACCTCTCGGGCATCCGCCTCATCGGCACGCGCAGCTTCGACGAGATTGCCGAGCGCATGCTCTCGCGCGCCTCCGACGCCGCGTCCGCCCGCCTGACACCCACCGCTGCCGCAACGATCGAATCCTTCCTCGCGCTGAGGACCAGCGCGAAGACCTGCATCGCCTCCATCCGCAAGCTCGCCGACGCAGCCTCCATCCGCATGGAGCCGGCACTCGACGCCTTTGCCGAGCGCCTCGATCTTGTCGCGGGCGGTGGCATCGATCTCGCGCGCATCGAGTATGCTTCGCAGTTCGGCCGCAACATGGACTACTACTCGGGCTTCGTCTTCGAACTGCGTGCCGCCGCAGGCGCGCTGCCCGTGGCCGGAGGCGGCCGCTACGACGGCCTGCTGTCGGCGCTTGGCGCCGCGCGGCCCACGCCCGCCATTGGCCTTGGCATCTTCTGCGATCGCCTGCTCGCCGCAATCGCAAGCCAGGGAGGACGCAGATGAGCGACCTCATCCTCGCCTTGCCGTCCAAGGGCCGCCTTCATGAACAGGCGCTCGAGTATCTGGCAGATGCAGGCCTCGCCTTGCAGCGTTCGGGTGGTGCGCGCGACTACACGGCACGGCTCAAGGGCGCAACGGGCGTAACCGTCTCGCTGCTGTCGGCAACAGAGATCGCCGACGAGCTTATCGCCGGCCGCGTGCATCTCGGCATGACCGGAGAAGACCTTCTGGCCGAGCAGGACGCAGGGTCACGCGTCACGACGGTCGAGCGCCTCGGCTTCGGACGCGCCAACGTGGTGGTCGCCGTGCCACGCTGCTGGATCGACGTGTCCACCATGTCCGATCTCGATGATGTTGCTGCCAGCTATCACGCCCGCCATCGCCGCAAGCTGCGCGTCGCCACCAAGTTCGTGGGCCTCACCCGTCGCTTCTTTGCCGCGCATGGCATTGCAGACTACCGCATCATCGAAAGCCTCGGCGCAACCGAAGGCGCGCCCGCGGCCGGAACAGCCGAGCTCATCGTGGACATCACCACCACAGGTGCTACGCTTGCGGCCAACGAGCTCAAGATCCTCGAGGACGGCATCATCCTCGAAAGCCAGGCCATCCTGGCCGCAAGCCTCCGTGCGGATTGGTCCGACGGCCCCCGTACCGCAGCCCGCGGCCTGCTCGACCGGATTGGCGCGCGGATCCTCGCCAAGGCCTCGCGCGTTGTTGAACTGCCGGGCAACAATGTCGAGGACGCGTTGCTGCAGGAGCTCGCCACCCGCTTCGAGGCGCGCCGCATGACGGCAGGGCAGGCCGCCGCCACATCGCTCCTCGTACCCGAGCCGCGTGTCGAGCCCATGGTCGAATATCTTCGCGCCCGCGCACCCGGGATGCTGTTCACGCTCGGCAAGCCCGCCCAGGTCTTTGCACCCGGAAACGCGCTCGCCGAACGCCTCGAAGCCGCCCTGGCCGCAAGGCCCTGAGCCCGTCCGTCCGTCCGGCCATTTGCAAGCCCGCGCCGAATAGGCCACAGTGATCCTCCCAAGGCACAACAAGAAACCCTGCTTGGCATCTTGACCGCAGCAAAACCCTTTTCCGCCACTGCAATCGAGCGCGTCACGACGCGCGAGCGCGGGCGCTTCACGCAGGCCAACCCGAAAAGCCAGGCGCTCGCAGGCGAGGCCCGCCGCCACCTTCACGGGGGCGTTCCCATGCACTGGATGGCCGACTGGCCAACCCCGTTCCCGCTCTTCGTCGAACACGCCCGCGGTGCCCGCTTCACCGATGTCGACGGGCATGACTATGTGGATTTCTGTCTCGGGGACACGGGCTCCATGTTCGGTCACGCACCCGAATCGGTCGCCGGTGCCATCCGCGAGCAGGCAGGCCGCGGCTACACGACCATGCTGCCGGGAGAGGACGCGGTCTGGGTTGCCGACGAGCTCGCCCGCCGCTTCGGCCTCGACTACTGGCAGGTAGCAGCAACTGCCACCGACGCCAACCGCTACGCCCTGCGCTGGGCGCGCGCGATCACGCAGCGCCCAAGGATCCTCGTCTTCGATGGCTGCTATCACGGCACGGTAGGCGAGACGATGGTGCGCCTCGTCGAGGGCCAGACCGTGCCGCGTCCCGGCCAGCTGGGCAGCATCGACGACGTCGCGCGCACGACCGTCGTGGTCGAGTTCAACGACCTCCCGGCCCTTGAGAAAGCCCTGTGCACGCACGAGATCGCAGCCGTCATCACCGAGCCCGCCCTCACCAATATCGGCATGGTGCTGCCCGACGCAGGCTTCCACGACGCCCTGCGCCGCCTGACGCGCGAGACCGGCACGTTGCTCATCATCGACGAGACACACACCATCTCGACAGGTCCCGGTGGCTGGACGCGCCGCTTCGGCCTCGAGCCCGATATCTTCGTGCTCGGCAAGCCCGTCGCTGGCGGCATACCCTGCGCCGTGTTCGGTTTCACCGCCGACATCGCCACCCGCATGGACGACGCCCGGAGGCGCGCCGCATTCGATGGCCACGGCCATTCCGGCATGGGCACGACGCTGTCGGCCAACGCCTTCGCCCTGCACGCGATGCGCGCCAATCTCGCCGACGTCATGACCGACGCGGCCTACATCCGCATGATTGCCGGCGCCGAGCGCCTGAAGGCAGGCCTTGACGAAACATTAAGGCAAAAGGGCCTCGCCTGGTCGGTCACCCAGATCGGCAGCCGCTGCGAGTTCCAGTTCTGCGCCGTTCCTCCGCGCACGGGCCGTCAGGCCGAGGCCGCCTTCCACGACGGCCTCGAGAAATGCCTGCACCTTGGTCTCCTGAACCGGGGAGTAATGATTACACCTTTTCACAATATGATGCTGGTCTGTCCGGACACCGAACCGGCCGACATCGACCGCCTTGCGACCGCACTCTCAGACCTGATCGACGAGTTGTCCCATGCTTGATCCCAAGACCCAGACGAGCCCCCTCAGCGAACTCGATACGTTCCTGAAGAAACACCCGGACGTCGAGCTCGTGCACGTCATCCTGACCGATCCCGTGGGAATCCAGCGCGGCAAGGGCCTGCGTCCGCACGAACTGAAGTCCGTCTTCGAGACGGGCAGGGCCTTCCCCTCGTCGATGTTCGCGCTCACCGTCCTTGGCGAGGACGTCGAAGGCTCCGGCCTCTTGTGGGAGATCGGCGACCGCGACTGTTTCGCGACCCCCATTCCAGGGACACTGAAGCGCACGCCGTGGCTTGACCGTACGGGGCAGGTCTATCTCGCGTTCGGAGCAGACGCCGGTCCCATTTCCGCCGCCGATCCGCGCCTGCGCCTGCAGCAGATCAGCGAGCGGATGAAGAAGGACGGATACCATCCGGTCCTCGCGATCGAGCTCGAATTCTATCTGCTCGATAAGGAGGCGGCCCGCAACGGCAAGATCCAGCCCGCCATGGCACCCGGAGGCATCTACAACGACCAGATCCAGGTCTACTCGATCCAGGAACTCGACGACTTCGATCCTTTCCTGCGCGAGCTCTACGCCGCCTGCGACGCGCAGGGCCTGCCGGCCGAAAGCGTGATTTCCGAATACGCGCCCGGCCAGATGGAGATCACGCTGACCCACCGCGCCGACGCGCTGCAGGCCGTCGACGAGGCGATCCAGTACAAGCGCCTCGTCAAGGGCGTCGCCGAGAAGCATGGCATGATCGCGTGCTTCATGGCCAAGCCCTTCTCCGACCAGGCAGGCTCGGGCATGCACATCCACCTGTCGCTCAACGACGCCAGGGGCAACAACCTCTTCGCCAGCGACGAGCCCGCCGGCAACGAGCTGCTGCACCATGCCATCGGCGGCATGGCCTCGACCATCAACGACAGCATGGCGATCTTTGCCCCCAACGCGAACTCCTACCGCCGCTTCCGCCGCAATACCTATGCGCCGGTCGCACCCACCTGGGGCGTGAACAACCGCACGGTCTCCTTCCGCATCCCGGCAGGCCCCGCGAAGTCGCGCCACGTCGAGCATCGCATCTCCGGCGCCGACGCCAACCCGTATCTCGCCGCCGCCGCCGTCCTGGCCGGCATGCACCACGGCATCGTCAACCGCATCGACCCCGGCCCCGCCACGACGGGCAATGGCTACGAGACCAAGGCCGAAGGCCTCATGCTCAACTGGTTCGACGCGCTCGACGCCTTCGAGGACTCGAAATTCATCGCAAGCTATTTCGGCCCGGATTTCGTCCGCATCTTCTCCGCCATCAAGCGCGCCGAGTGCGAACGCTTCTTCGCCGAAGTCACCGACTTCGACTACCGCTGGCACCTGCGCACTGCCTGACCCCCGGCTCCCCCATCCGTCGCGCAGCGCCAGCAGCGTGACGGATGGGGCCCCTCACGCCAACCCCGGAAACCCCCGTGCCAGCGCCGTCACCTCCGCAATCTCGCGCGCCGAGAACGGGTTCAGCCAGCTCATCGTGCGATATTCCTGCTCGAACACGAAGCTCGTGGTGACGATGCCGATCATCCCGTAATGCAACCGGCCAGGCAGTGACCGGGTCGCCGCCACACCACTCTCCATTGACTTTCCAAGTGAAAGATTTTTACGCTGCCTAGTACGTCGCGCGCCCATCGCCGGGCGGATGCAACGACAACAGGGAAGCGAACCATGCGTTGGGAAGATAGCCCCTTGGGCAAGATCCCCTTCAACGCCGCCGACGGCTTACAGGGCGCCAGCCACCAGCGGAAGCTCTTCCACACGCCAGCCTTTCCCAACTTCGTCCGCAAACACACCTGAAGGAACGACCCATGACCCGCGCCAACGGACTGCATCATCTCGCGATCTCGACCGGCAACATGAAGGCGCAGATCGAGTTCTTCTCCGATGTCCTCGGCATGGAGCTCGTCGCGCTCTACTGGATGCACGGCGTCCAGGGGACATGGCACGGCTTCATGCGCCTGAACGACACCGCCTCGGTCGCCTTCGTCTACAATGACAGGATCAGGGACACCAAGCCCGAGCTGGGCGTCAGCCACGCCGGCAACCCCGGCAACCCCACGGCCCCCGGCGTGATGCAGCATCTGGCCTTCAACGTCGACAGCGACGAGGAACTGCTCAACATGCGCGACCGCATCCGCTCGCGCGGCGTCAACGTCATCGGCCCCTTCGACCACGGCATGTGCAAGTCGATCTATTTCGCAGGCCCCGAAGGCCTCGCACTCGAGATCGCGACATCGGCCAGGCCCATCGACGCGCGCGCCTGGATCGACCCGGAAGTCCAGGCGCTGGCCGGCATCAATGCCGAGGAACTCGCCCGCTTCAAGGCACCTGCTTCCTTCAAGGGCGAAGGCGGCAGGCTGAAGCAGCCCGCCTTCGATCCGTCAAAGCCCCATCAGGTCTATCCCGAGCCCGTCTACAAGGCGATGCTCGCCATGGCGGATGAAGACATCACGAAGCGTTTCTCGGTGCCTGACCCACCAGTCCGCGTGGAAGCCGCCGAGTGAAAGCACTCGTCATCGGCGGCGGCATTGGCGGGGTCACAGCTGCCCTCTGTCTGCGCGCGCAGGGCATCGACGTCGAACTGTTCGAGCGCGCCGATACGCTGTCCGAAGTCGGTGCCGGCATCCAGCTCAGCCCCAATGGCATGAAAGTCCTCGCGCGCCTCGGCCTCGATGCGCGCGCCGAGGCCATGGCCTTTCGCCCCGAGGCCCTCGAGATGCGGTTGGGCACAAGCGGCACGCAGGTCTTCTCGATTCCAATGGGCGAGGGCGCCCGCGCGCGCTACGGCGCACCCTATCTGCACATTCATCGCGCCGACCTGATGGCGCTCCTCAGCGACGCCCTTGCCGCCACTGCCCCCGGCGCCGTGCACCTCGGTCGGCATCTGACCGGCCTTGATCAGGACGCCGATCGCGTCACGGCACGCTTTGCCGACGGATCGACTGCGACGGGCGACGTGCTGATCGGGGCCGATGGCATCCACTCGCAGGTCCAGGCGACGCTCTTCGGTGCAAGCCCCGCACGCTTCACCGGCAACGTGGCCTGGCGCCTGGTCGTTCCGGCAGATGACCGCCTGCGCGCGCTGGTGCCGCCGACCGCAACGATCTGGGTGGGCCCCGGCCGTCATGCCGTGACCTACTGGCTGCGCCGGGGCGAGCTCGTGAACTTCGTCGGCATCGTCGAGCAGCAGGGCTGGCAGAAGGAAGGCTGGACCGAACCGGGCGACATCGCCGACCTGCGCCATGACTTTGCAGGCTGGGCCGAACCTGTCACCGAAATCATCGCCCGCGCGCAGGCCTGTCATCGCTGGGCGCTGTTCGATCGCGACCCGATGGCCCGCTGGGGAGAGGGCAGGGCAACGCTGCTGGGGGATGCCTGCCACCCGATGCTGCCCTTCCTGGCGCAGGGCGCCGTGATGGCGATCGAGGACGCCTGGGTTCTCGCCCGCAATCTCGCCACGCACGCACCTGTCCCCGCAGCATTGCGCACCTACGCGCAGGCGCGCCAGCCCCGCACCGCGCGTGTCCAGCTGGGGGCCCGTGCACAGATGGGGCGCTATCACCAGCGCACGGTGCTGGGTCAGCTTGCGACCTACGGTCCCATGTGGCTTGCCGCCCGCATGGCGCCAGGCAAGGTCAGGTCCATGCAGGACTGGCTGTACAAGGTGGATGTGACGGCCTAGAACGCGCCCCTGTTCTCCCGAAGGATCCGCGCGCGCATGCAACCCGCCCACTTCCTGCTGCTCGCGGCGATCTGCGCGGTCTGGGGTTTCAACTTCGTCGCCTCGAAGGTCGGCGTGAACCAGTTCCCGCCATTGTTTTTCGTGGGCATGCGCTTCGGCGTGCTTCTCCTATGCCTGCTGCCGTTCCTGCGCTGGGCCCCGGGGCGCATGCGCGAGGTGATCCTGATCGCGCTGTTCAATGGCGCGATCCATTTCGGCCTCATGTTCGTCGGCATTGCGCTGACCGAAGCCTCGATCGTCGCCGTCGTCGTGCAGCTGAACGCGCCCTTTGCAACGATGCTGTCGATCATCTTCCTCGGAGAAACCGTACGCTGGCGACGCTGGAGCGGCATCGCGCTGACATTCCTCGGCGTGGCGATCATCAGTGTCGAGCCGCACATCCTTGATGCGCCCGCAGGCGTTCTCTTCTCGGCGGCTGCGGCCCTGTCAGGCGCGGTCGCGGCCATCCTGATGCGTCGCCTCACCAATGTGGGCGCCTTCCAGCTGCAGAGCTGGACATCAGCCGTCACCGCCCCCTCTCTGTTGGCCGCCAGCTTCTTCCTCGAGACCGGCCAGCTCGAGGCCATCGCCACCGCCGACCTCTGGGCCTGGGGCGCGCTTCTCTACACCGCCTTCGGCGCCAGCCTCATCGGCCACAATGTCTATTACTGGCTCCTGCAGCGCTACGAAGTCTCGCTGCTCGCCCCCCTGTCGCTGCTGTCGCCCATCCTCGGCGTCTTCTTCGGCATCACCATCCTAGACGAACCCCTCACCACCCGCATCCTCATCGGCGCCACCATCGCCTTCGCCGGCGTCGCCATCCTCGCCCTGCGCAACAAGCTCCCCGTCGAACCCGAAGCCTGAGCGAGCGATCCGGGACCTCGTAGCTGCGCCGAACAACTCCTCCGTCTGCAGCTTCTGACGCTGCTGCATCCACCTCCTCACTGCGTGAGGAGGAAACGCATATCTCTCCCTCGCTTGCGAGGGAGCATCTGTGTTTCAGGTCAA
>Ga0172372_10000110_pt1 | contig 118499 bp, 101 predicted proteins | sample LakKiv5m_2_FD_114544 | JGI IMG/M metagenome (GOLD analysis project Ga0172372, IMG submission 114544) | Freshwater microbial communities from Kabuno Bay, South-Kivu, Congo - kab_092012_9.5m | ecosystem: Environmental > Aquatic > Freshwater > Lake | place: Democratic Republic of the Congo...
AGGCTGTATCGGGAGGCTATCCTTGATGCCTATGCTTTTATAGATCTTGAAGAAGTCAGATACCTGACAAGGGAATGGATCGAAGAATACAACTATCGAAGACCTCACGAAGCCCTGAATAATCTAACACCAGATGAATGGAAAAGAAAACTAGAAATTACCGAAATTCACAACTCAAACACTGTCTGTTAAAATGGGTACTTACACCGGCATCAAAATTTATGCCCCTATTGGGTATGAAGGTGCATTATCGAGATGAAGGCATTTCATCAGATTCTGTTCCTTTAGTATTGCTACACGGCATGTCTTCGTCACTTCATACCTGGGATAGTGTTACGCTGCAGATGACTGCCAAAAAGCGCGTAATTAGTTTGGATCTGCCCGGATTTGGATTGACCGGTTATTATTTTGTTACTTTTCTAAAAATGTATTAGGCTTAAATTTGATGTTGCAAAAGAGTTCTTCCTTTGCACGAGGTCTATAATTAAATTCGACCTCAACTCTTTCATGCAATGGCATTCACTACTTGGTAAACGGCCTTTAAAGCCTTCACTAGTAAAAGTGGAGTATTCCGTTTCCCTAAGCTTCTGCACCACATTTCAGGTACATTATTACAACCAACTTGACATACCCAGAATCAAAGAATGCAGTGGGGATAGTTGGTTGGTCTCCTGTATGGTTCCCTCCGGCTGCCATATACGTCCGGTAAAAGTATTTGTCAATAATCCACTACTTCTTAAAAATCAAGAGGTTGTAATTACCCGTAACATTAACGGCATATTATCCGAACATCATTTTGAAATACAGGGGCTACATCCTTTCGAGGGCTGGTTTATTCTTGCCAGTTGAGGCAACATAACAATTGCTTAACACTAGATTAGCATTTTGGCAACACGTCGCTCATACTTTCGCGTAAACTCAACTCCATGAAGCTGCTCAACTGCTTAATTGTAGCGTTGCTATTTTTGCAACCCGCGCTGGCACAACAGCCTACTCAACTACTAAAAATTAAAGTAAAGGACGAAGATAACCTGAATCTTCCCGGAGCAACCGTTCTTGTATCGCCCGGCAAGTTCAATGCCAGCACTGATCAGCTTGGGGAGCTCATATTTGTTAATATCCAACCCGGCAAGTATACACTTACGGTCAGCTACATCGGCTACGGAACAGTAACTCAGTTGATCGAAGTCAAGTCTGGAATCAACGAAGTAATGCAAGTGCTGCAATCGGGTATTCGTACCGAAAAGGAGGTACTCATTCTGGGCGACCGGCTTAAAGGCCAGTCCAGAGCCCTCAACCAACAGCGCAATAACAGCAATATTACAAATGTGATATCTGCCGATCAGATCGGTCGTTTTCCGGATGCCAACATTGGAGATGCTATTAAGCGTGTGCCAGGTATAGCCATGCAGAATGATCAGGGAGAAGCACGAAATATTATTATTCGCGGAATGGGACCTGAATTAAATTCAGTCAACCTCAATGGAGAGCGCATTCCCTCTGCCGAAGGTGATAATCGCAGGGTACAGATGGATCTGATACCCTCTGATATGGTCCAAACTGTTGAGGTCAATAAGACACTTACCCCCGATATGGATGCCGATGCCATTGGTGGATCCGTGAACCTGGTCAGCAGGGCTCCCTCAAACGGTCTTCGCATTTCTACAACGCTCGCCGGTGGCTATAATGTTATCAGAGAAGGATTTATTGGCACAGCCAACTTTGTAGTAGGAAATAGAGTGGCCAAGAATAAATTGGGGTACGTGGTCAGTGGCTCATTCAATTCTAACAAATATGGTTCCGACAACGTAGAAGCCCTTTGGAACAAAGATGCCAACGGAAAGTTGTTTGTTGCCGATCATGATGTACGCAGGTATGATGTAAAAAGAGTTCGTCGCTCCGTTTCTACAACCCTCGACTATAAGATCAATCCCGGACATACGCTTTACTTAACGGCTACTTATAATTGGAGAGATGATCTGGAAAATCGCTTCCGTTACCGCCATCGTGCCAGAGGAACCCTTGCTGATCTGCGCTATGATGCGGCCGGAAACATTACGGGATATGTTAATGGAGAGGTTCTCAAACAGACAAAGGGCGGCATCAATAATGACCGTAGCGAGGGGGCTCGTTTAGAGGACCAGCGCGTTAGAACCCTGGCCCTACGCGGCGATCATGTGTTTGGAAAATTAAAAATGGATTGGAGTACGCAATATGCGCGTGCCTCTGAAATGCGTCCAAACGAGCGTTACTTTTCGATGGGACGACGCTCTATATCCGTTACACAAGATATATCTGATCCAATGGCCCCGCTTTTAAGTGCTACAAGAATCCTAACTGATTATACAAGGCTTAATGAGCTGACTGAAGAATTTCAAGATCAATACGAGGAGGATATTAATGCAAAGTTGAATTTTAAACTCCCGGTCGATCTTATCAAAAATCAAAAAGGCTCCCTTCGCTTTGGCGCTCGTCTTCGCTCCAAGATCAAAGAGCGTGACAACAGCTTTTTTGCTTACACGCCACGCACAGCCATTGCCAACCTGGCGGCCGTCGGTGGAGGGCTGATTGATCAGTCAGTTGCCAATTACTTTGCGGGCAATAAGTATTTTATCGGGCAGTTTGCCTCTGCCACTTATCTCGGAGGTCTCAACCTTAAAGACACAGCGCTCTATCGTGAAAGAAGTGTGCCGGCCGAATTTCTGGCCGCCAATTACAGTGCTCGCGAGATGATCACGGCCGGGTACGTTCAACTAAATCAGGACTTAACCGATAAACTATCGATGGTGGCTGGCGTCAGATTGGAATCAACTCACCTCGATTATACGGGTAACATTGTCGAGAATGAGTCTACGCTCAAAGGCCAAGCAAATTTTACGAATAACTATATCGACTGGTTGCCTAGCATTAACTTCCGCTTTGAGCCCAAAACTAATTTTATCGTTCGCTTTGCCTACACAACAGCGCTGGCTCGCCCTAAATATTATGACCTGGTTCCCTACTTTAATGTACTTCGCTCAGATCTGGAACTCAGTAGTGGAAATCCGCAGTTAAGTCCCATTCGCTCTCAGAACTTGGATTTGATGGCAGAGCGCTATTTTAAAAATGTTGGATTGATCTCGGGAGGTGTATTTTACAAGCGCCTCAGTAACTTTTTTTACACGTACCGGGATGATCTGTTCACTCAAGCCAAGTTTGCAGCTTCCTTTCCGGGAGTACTCAACCCTATTGCGGCCGGAGAAAATTGGCAGTTCACACAGCGTAGAAATGGAAGTCCGGCTAATGTACAAGGTTTCGAAATGGCCTTCCAACGACAGCTCGACTTTTTAGCCGGATTTTGGAAAGGTTTTGGAGTCTACGCAAACTATACTTTTACCAACTCTCTTTCTGAAGGAATATTTGACCTGTCTGGCAACAAAATTCGCGAGAATGTGGCGCTACCCGGAACAGCTCCTCATATGTTCAACTTTTCTCTCTCTTACGAGAGTAAAAAAATGGTGGTGCGTATCTCAGCCAACTACACAGGAACATATGTTGACGACAGCGATGATGCAGGCTATAACGAAGACAGCTTCTTTGATCGCTATTACGATAAGCAATTCTTTTTGGATGCCAATGCCTCTTATGCATTCACAAAAAAATTGCGACTTTTTGCTGAAGCCAATAATCTTACCAATCAACCGCTGCGCTATTACCAAGGCATAGAAGCTAGAACTGCTCAATTGGAGTATTATGGGCCTCGTTTTAATACAGGATTAAAGCTTGACCTGACCAAGTAAAATTATTTTATCCAGGCGATGAACGGCACTATTAAAAATAAGGGAGTAGCGGCATTCTGTGTTGCTATACCCTTTACTTGCCTGGTGAGTTTTTCGGAACCCCTTCTATGGCAAGAGCGAATAAAGCCTGCTGTGATTACCGAAAAAGTCTTTGGTGACAGTGACGACCCGGCCATCTGGATCAATTACGGTGATCCCGCCAACAGCTGGGTATTAGGTACCGATAAGGACAATCGTAATGGGGGCATTTATGTGTATGACCTATCCGGAAAGATCAACTGGAAAAAATCGATCTTAGGTCTTAAGCGTATCAATAATATTGATATTCTCCAGGGTGTCAATTGGGGTAATCGTACACTGGATATTGCAGTGGCAACAGAACGGGGCACCCATGAGATACGTGTATTGGAACTGCCTGCCATGAAGATGATAGACAAAGGTGGCATTGAGGTTTTTGAAGGTGAGAACGATCGAGACCCGATGGGTATCGCCCTTTACAAGCGGCCTGGCGATGGGGCCGTATTTGCCATTGTAAGTAGAAAAACTGGCCCCTCTGGTAGCTATCTCTGGCAATATCAGTTAACATTAGATGCCAATGGGGTTGTACGAGCAAAACTGGTTAGAAAATTTGGTTCGTTTTCTGGCCTAAAAGAGATTGAGTCGTTAGCGGTCGATACCTTGTTTGGTCATGTCTATTATTCCGACGAGCAGGTAGGCATTAGGCAGTACCACGCCGATCCGGACAAAGGCAATAAGGAACTTTCACTTTTTGGAAGCAAAGACTTTACCGCCGATAACGAAGGGATTTCATTTTATCACGTAACAGACTCTTCTGGTTATATTCTCGTTTCTGATCAGGGGGCTAATCAATTTAAAGTCTATTCACTAGAGTCAAAAACAGAGGTCGCGAATCAACATACCCTTTTGGCTACACTACCCGTTACGGCGTTGGAGTCGGATGGATCCGAGGTGACAGCTTTTTCACTACCCGGATACGAAGCCGGACTTTTTGTAGCCATGAGCACAGACAGAACATTCCATTATTACCGCTGGCAAGACTTTGTTAACTATAGTGACGGAAAGCTTCAAGCCAGATCAAACACCATTTCAAAAAAACGATAGATTCATCGATAACAGTTTCCCCAATCAATTAAATATTATGAAAAACTACTATCTGCTTTTGGTCTGCCTTTTTTTATTTGCTAGCCAAAAACTAATTCACGCCCAGGTTACCACCAGTGCCATCGAGGGGGTGGTTCGTTCTGCCACGGGCGAGGCACTTTCCGGAGCTAGTCTTAAGCTAACGCACCTTCCTACCGGGACAGTTGTTAACAGCACTACTTCTGCCACCGGGCGGTTTTTTATAGTGAACTTACAACCCGGCGGACCTTACACCATCGAAGTGTCTTTTGTGGGATATAAGGCAGAGACGCGCTCCGATGTTTATCTCGATCTTGGCGAAAGTGCTAAGGCCGATTTTGGTTTGGTAAGTGCCATGCAAGAGTTAAAAGAAGTGGTAGTTTCTAGCAAGAGAGGAAGTTCTTTTGCAGCCGGAGGAGTGGGAACTTCGATTGCTGCCGAGCGTTTTGATAACCTACCCACCGTAGGTCGTAATCTAACCGATTTTGTTCGACTGACCCCCCAAGCTAAAACAACATTTGGTGGGGGTATTGCCATTGCCGGACAAAACAATCGCTATAACCAGATCATGTTCGATGGTGCTGTCAACAACGATGTCTTCGGTCTATCTGAATCCGGCACTAATGGGGGTCAGACAGGATCTTCTCCCATCAGTATTGATGCCATTGAGTCTTTCCAGGTGGGTGTTTCTCCCTACGATGTTTCCTTGGGCAATTTTACAGGTGGCTCAATCAATGCTATTACCAAAAGCGGAACCAATACGACCAAGGGATCTGCCTACTGGGTAATGAGAAATCAAGATATGGCAGGTCGCAGACCCACCGGTGCTATTTTTGACGCCACGAAGCTTCCAGACTTTCAGGCTAACACCTTTGGTGTAACCGTTGGAGGCGCTCTCAAAAAAAATAAATTATTCTATTTCTTAAGTGCCGAGTTGCAGCGTGATGAAAGACCTCAACCGTTCGATCCCGCTACTTTTAGAACCCCTCCCGGAGGTTCTTTTAGAGACTCCGTAAATCTGATACTGCAAAAATTGAATGGCTATGGATACGATCCGGGCGAATACTTGGATATTCCTGATCTGCTCGAAAGCAACAAACTAGCGGCTAAGATTACGTGGAATGTCAATGCTCGTCATCGCCTCAATGTTTCGTATCGCTATACGAATTCTGAGCGCTCACTGACGTCACCCAGCACGTCAACCCGAATCAATTTCTTTAATGGGGGATACTTATTTCCCAGCACCACCCACTCCGGTTCGCTGGAGTTGACCAGCCGTTTTTCAAATCGCCTTTCCAATAAATTGCTTCTCACCTTTACCAATGTACTCGATGACCGGGACCCACTTGGCAAGGATTTTCCCCGGGTAATCCTTAACTCGGTGAATGGCACCAGCTATGTGTTTGGAACGGAGAATTTCTCTACCGGCAATCAGTTAAAGCAAAATAATACTGCCGTATTTAATGAACTGCGTTACCTGGCCGGTAATCATCAACTAAAAGCCGGTGTGGATATTGAGCTTAGCAATTCGTATAATTTATTTGTTCGCGATAATTATGGCACCTACACCTACAACTGGGTAAGTGATTTTATAGCGGACAGAAGGCCTGCACAATACAGTCGTTCATTTTCGCTGCGCGACAATATTACCGGAGACGGAAGTGCCGCTGGTACCGAGTTCAATACGCTGCGTGCCGGTTTCTTTATTGGAGATGAGTGGAGAGTAAACGACAAATTTCAAGTGAACATTGGGCTGCGGGGAGACAATTTCGAGTTTTTGACCACCCCGAATGAAGACACCTATTTTAATACCATGGCATTGCCTGTCATAAATAACATGTTGCAAAGTAACTGGGCTTCTGCCGCAAATTGGGATATTGGCGGTGCGCGCTCTGGTCAGCGGCCAAACCCCCAGTTTAGTGTTTCTCCGCGCTTGGGTTTTAGCTGGGAGGCTGCCAAAGGACTCAAGATTCGAGGCGGAATCGGAGCCTTTACCGGCCGCGTTCCCCTTGTTTGGCCCGGCGGTGTTTACAATAACACAGGAGTAAACATTGGCGGTGTTTTCCTCAATAACCCCAATATTACCTTTAGACAAGATGCATTTAACCAATACAAGCCAACCGATCTGGGTGTAACCGTTGCTTCACCCTCCGGTCAGATCGATCTGATCGCCAAAAACTTTAGATTACCTAAAGTATTAAAGAGCTCCTTGGGCTTCGATAAGGTATTTGGTAAGGGATGGAAATGGACTACTGATCTGCTGTATCAGCAAAACATCAACGAGATTGTTTATTATAATGTTTTTGCAGCCCCCACCTCTAAAAATTCGCTCAACCAAGATGTATACCTGACCATCAGTGGTACCTCTACTGTCTATAATCGTCTTGATTTCGACCCTGCTACTGCGGGCATTCAAAATCCTTATTCAACCGGCATCTTCGTAATTACCAACGGTAAGAATAATAAAGGGTATTCTTACAATGTAACTACCGCTATCGATAAATCGTTTTCAAAAGGGTGGTCTATCAATGTAAACTATGGTTATGGTGATTCGTATACGTTGTTTGACGGAACATCATCTCAAAATAATTCCCAGTGGCGTTTTGTAGAATCTAAGAACGGTCGTAACAATGTGGCCCGTAGTCGCTCTGATTTTGCACAATTACATAGAGTTAGTGCATTCGTTTCGAAGCGATTTACCTATGCGCAAGATCGACTGGCTACCACGCTCTCCCTATTCTATAATGGTCAATCCGGCTCTCCGTACTCGTATGTCTTCTCTCGCAGTATGATCTTTGACCAAAATGGGGCTAAAGGCGAAACGACCGACCTGATCTATGTTCCCAAGGATCTGGCAGACTGGAGTCGTTTTGCTGAATCTTATGTTGCCAACGGAGTAACCTATACTGTTGCCCAGCAGTGGGATGCCCTTGACCGATTTATTTCGAATGATAAACACTTGCGTAATAAAAGAGGTGAGTTTGCTGATAGAAATGGCGCCATTTTGCCCTGGAGTAATGTGGTAGACCTTAAATTACAAGAGGATCTTATGCTTGGTAAAGGTAAGTATGCGCACAAGGTTTCTGTAATCGTTGATATCTTCAATTTTACCAATTTCCTAAGTCGCAATTGGGGAAAGGTGTATGTTACACCGGGTGTTGATGCCTTCTCGCTGATTAGCATGGAAGGCTACCGTGTTACCGGCAATACGCTTACCCCCCGATTCACCTATAGGAATGTAAATAACTCTAAAGCCGGAGATATTTTGGATATTCGGGGCAGCAACTATCTCTCTACACGTTGGAGAGGTCAGCTTACTGTTCGCTATTCTTTCTAAGGGAAATTATAAACTTATGCGGCACGCCCTCTTACTCATGTGGTAGGGCGTGCTTTTTTGTTTGTGCCCAGGACTGGATTACTTTCAGTGATCCTCTACGTCTTACGAGGGGGCTTACTAACAAAAAAGTCCTGGTTCGCTTCGCTCACAACGGTATTTTTTCTGTCCGCTCCCCGAAGCAAGCTTCGGTCGCAGCCATAAAAAAATCCCGCACTTCGTGCAGGACTTTTTTATTCGTGCCCAAGACTGGATTCGAACCAGCACGCCGTTTCCAGCGCTACCACCTCAAGGTAGTGCGTCTACCAATTTCGCCACCTGGGCCACAAACCGAATAACCATTCGGCGGGGTGCAAATATAGCAACTATTTTTTGAGCGTAATGGTAAAGGTGGTGCCTTTTCCGGGTTCGGAGTGCTTTACAAAAAGGGTGCCGCGGTGATACTCCACAATAATGCGGCGCGATAAACTGAGCCCAAGCCCCCACCCTCTTTTCTTGGTTGTAAAGCCGGGCGTAAAGACACGCGACCACTGCGGCTTGGGTATCCCCTTTCCGGTATCGGTAACATCAATTATAACTTCTTTTTCCGAAGTCGTCAGTACAACGGTAATGGCACCATCCCCATTCATGGCATCGAGCGCATTTTTAAGTAAGTTCTCCATGACCCAGTCAAATAGCGGAGGTGATAGATGAGCATAAACAGGACCAGCCGATTTGTTCTCGACCGAGAAGACAATTTTGCCTCCGGCGCGCTTTTTCATGTAATCGACCATCGCGCTTATTTGTGCCACGAGCTCTGTGCGCTCCAGTTTGGGCGTACTGCCGATCTTCCCAAAGCGGTCGGTAATTAGTTGTAAACGGTCCACATCTTTTTCAAGGTCGGCTACCACATGCCCGGCAGCGGGAATCTCTCGAAGCATCTCTACCCACCCCTGTAGCGAAGAGACCGGTGTTCCCAATTGATGCGCGGTTTCTTTGGCCATACCAGCCCAGACCTGGTTTTGAGAAGAGCGGTAACTGGTCTGGAGCGAAACAATGGTAAGGGCAATAAACAAGGCGACGATACAGAGTTGTACGATCGGAAAATAGCGTACTTGCTTAAGCAGCGCCGACTCGCCATAATAAAAGCGATTCACCTTAGCGGCATCAGTAGGGTCACTCCAGCTAACAGGAGGATGCAGTTGTTTAAACTTTATCAACTGCTCCTTGAGGTACAAGGCAGAGGCGGAAACTTTACTACTATCGAGATTAACATAGTTAACAATACTATCGCGCTCGTTAGTTTCAATAATGGGAACAAAATCGTTTTCGGTCAAGATGCGGGTAGCTACCCTTAAATCAGCCTCCATTGGCGCTCGAATTAAAAACTGAGAGGCTTCGGCCCATTGTTCGACCTGTTGCCGTTCGCGCACCGCAATTTTTTTGGCCAGTAACTGGGAATAAAAGATGGTTCCGGTCACAATGGCAATGGCCAGCAGCGATAAAAGTGTTTTCCAATTAAAAAGCCCGCGTAGCATATTCGAATTTAAGGGAGAATCAGGGCCATGCCGTATTTTTGAATAATTATTTTAATCGGTTCATGCCCTCTCCTACTGTTGCCATCGTCATCTTAAATTGGAATGGAGCTTCGCTATTGTCAACTTTTTTGCCATCGGTAATGGCCACCCAATACGAGGCCCTCAAGGTGGTGGTAATAGACAATGGTTCTAGCGATGCATCAGTTTCATTTTTAAAGTCGACCTATCCGCAAATACAAATCGTAAGCTTACCGAACAATCTTGGCTTTGCGCAAGGCTACAATCAAGGGCTACAGCAGGTAGAGGCCGATTATTTTTTACTGCTCAATTCGGACGTGGAAGTGAGCCCGTCTTTTTTGCAGCCCCTGGTAGCGCTGCTAGAAAAAGACAGTACCATTGCGGCCTGTCAACCCAAGATTCTCAGTTACGACAATCGAGAAGAATTCGAGTATGCCGGAGCGGCCGGAGGATGGATCGATAGACTGGGCTATCCTTTTGCGCGCGGGCGCGTTTTTGATCAACTCGAAAAAGATACCGGGCAGTACGACCAGGCCGTGCCTATTTTTTGGGCCAGTGGCGCCGCCCTTTTTATTCGGGCATCCGTGTTTAGAAATATGGGAGGATTCGATCCCTACTTTTTTGCACACCAAGAAGAGATCGATCTTTGCTGGAGAGTTCAGTTGGCAGGGTATCGAGTCTTTGCTTGCCCGCAATCGGTAGTCTGGCACAAAGGAGGTAGCACCCTTCCAACAGGAAACGCCAAAAAAACATTTCTCAATTACCGCAACAACCATATTATGCTATTAAAGAATTTGCCTTTTCTCTCGTTACTCTGGGTCTGGCCACTTCGCCTCGCGCTCGACGCGGTAGCCGCTTGGCGGGCCTTTTTGGGGGGCGACGCCGGCTATTGGTGGGCTGTGGCAAAGGCGCATTTCGCAGCCTATGGCTGGTTATTATGGGGGCAAAAGGAGAGTCTGTTTCCCCAGCGCCGTAGCGGCCGCCTGCAGGGAATGTACCGGGGCTCCCTTTTGTGGAATTACTTTTTAGCCGGCAAAAAAACCTTTGACCGCATTGTGCAGGGGCGGTCCTAATAATTAGCATTGTTTCATTATTTTTGCACCCTAAACGTTACCCATGAACGCCCAACAAGAATATCAACAGGAATTAGAGAAAATCGAACGTTCTGACTTTAAACACAGCTGGATCTCTTCTTCTGGTTTCTTATTTTATCTGCAAGTAGGATGTCTGGTCGCGTTTTTGTTTGGCACCTGTACCATGTTGTACACGAAGCGCTACCAAAAGATCACGGCTCCGGTACAAGAAAGCAGCCTCTATACCCCCAAGTACAAATAAGGGGATCAAAATTTTTTTTGAACGCCAGCAGACCTTATTTTTGCTCCCCACTCGCTTAACGGGAGTCAAGTTCTTTTTTTGCGGAAGTAGCTCATTTGGTAGAGCACGACCTTGCCAAGGTCGGGGTGGCCGGTTCGAGCCCGGTCTTCCGCTCCAAAGTCCTCTCTTGACAAAGAGGGGATTTTTTTTGTCTCCCAATGCCCTGGTGGTGAAATTGGTAGACACGCAGGACTTAAAATCCTGTGGCCAGCAATGGCCGTATCGGTTCAACTCCGATCCGGGGCACCCTAACCCTCCTGGCTACAGGAGGGTTTTTTTATTCGTGCCCGCCCCCTCGTACATTTGAAAAAAAATGAGGGTATGTCTTCCGAAATTAAATGTCCGAATTGTGGTCACGCCTTTGCGCCGGGCGATGCGATTAGAGAAGAAGTAGAGAAAGAACTCCGGGCCAAGGCCGCCGACTGGCAGAAAAAAAAGAACGAAGAATTTCAGCTCAAATTAGAGGACGAAAGAAAAAAGATTCAAGACGAAATAGCGGCCGCATCAAAAAAAGCGATGGCGGCCGAATACGAACAACAATTAAAATTACTGGAGCAAACAAATAGCGAGAACGAACAAAAATTAAAAGAAGCCCGCCAGCAACAACTAGATTATCTGCAAAAAGAACGGGCCTTAAAAACCAAAGAAGAAGAACTTGAGATAACGTTACAAAAGAAATTACAAACAGAAAGAGAACAATTAGCCGCCGAAATAAGAAAAACCGAAGAGCAACGGTTGGCAGGCAAAGAGACCGAGTTTCAACTCAAGATAAAAGAGATGGAAGAGAAGCTCGAGTCGCAGCGAAAACTGGCCGAAGAAATGAAACGCAAGGCCGAGCAGGGAAGTATGCAATCGCAAGGAGAGGCGCAAGAATTACTTTTAGAAGACCTGTTGCAAACGGCCTTTCCATTCGATATGATCGAAGAGGTCGGCAAAGGAGTACGCGGAGCCGATTGCATGCTGACCGTTCGCAACAAATTGGGCCAAGAATGCGGCAAGATTATTTTTGAGAGTAAACGTACCAAAGATTTTTCGGCGGAGTGGATCGAAAAGCTCAAGGCCGATCAACGAAGCCTGAGTGCCGATATTGCCGTGCTGGTTACCCAAGCCTTTCCAAAAGAGATGGACCGCTTTGGCGAAAAAGAAGGAGTTTGGATCTGCAGTTTTGCAGAGGTAAAAGCGATCGTACACTTGCTACGCGACGCGCTTATTCGCATTAGTTTCGTTGAGCGCAACCAAGAAAACAAGGGCGACAAGATGCAACTGCTCTACGATTATCTAATCGGTCGCGAGTTTGCCGACCAGTGGCAAGCGATTCGCGAAGGTTTTATGAATATGAAGCTCTCGATTCAAAAAGAACGCGATGCCATGGAAAAGCTCTGGAAGTCGCGCGAAAAACAACTCGAAAAAGTGTTGCTCAATGCGGCACATATACGGGGCTCGATAGAAGGGATTTCCGGTGCGGACGTTAACCTCAACTTACTCGAAGAGCCGGCCGACAGCGGAGACGACGATTAGTCCAAAGGGCAAGACGCCCAGGTAAGTTCCATCCCTTGCACAACCTCGTAGTGCACCTGCACGTGCTGATCGGTAGGGGCAAACCGAAAACGAAGGGTCTTTGCCGCTGTATCTATTTTCTCGAGTTGAATATGCTCCCTAAAGTCAACACCGGGTTCTCCATGCCATTTGTAAACGGACTCTTTGGCCGACCAGCAACGGGTAAGCCAGCCGGCAGCTTGCGGACCTTCTTGTAACTGAGAGAGCCCACTGCCCTGCAACAAACAATCCTGGTCGTTATCGCTTAAAAATTTATGGCGAATCCGAAAGATCCGGTCGCCGGGTTGTTCAAGGTCAACCCCAACCGAACCGCTTGTAGAAACAATAGCGGCGGCATGGTCGGCGCAGTGGGTCAGCGAAAAATCGAAGGATCCGTCAGCAACAAGCGGCTTGCCCGATTCGGCCACCACGAGCCGATCAAGGGTAAAATCAGGACGCAACTGCAACAAAAGATAACGGGCGGCCAGATGACGAGCCTTTACCTGCGGATGCTCTATGGACCGACCCCCCGGTAGCCGCTGCTCAAAGAACGACAGTGGCTCACGGATATGCCAAACGGCTATCTGCAGTTGAGAAGTCGGAGTTTGTTGAAAAATAATCGGCATGATCGAAAGAATCCTAGTTATTTTGCCGGCCTCTAACCGAAGATACTACTATGATCCTCTCCGACAGCAGAATCCTGGAAGAAATCGAAAAAGGAACCATCAAGATTAGCCCCTATCGCCCGGAGTGCCTGGGCAGTAACTCGTATGATGTACACCTGGGTAAAACACTGGCTACTTACAAAGAGCACATGATCGATGCCAAAAAGCACAACCAGATCGATTATTTCGAAATTCCCGACGAAGGGATCGTGCTTTATCCGCATATCTTTTATTTGGGTGTAACCGAAGAATACACCGAAACGCATGCCCATGTCCCTTTCTTAGAAGGAAAGTCCTCGACCGGACGACTGGGCATCGATATTCACGCGACCGCCGGAAAGGGTGATGTAGGATTTTGCGGCAACTGGACGCTCGAGATCTCTGTAAAACAACCGGTAAAAGTGTATAAGGGCATGCCGATCGGACAACTCATCTATTTTCCGGTAGAAGGGCCCATTCAGGTTTCGTACGATCAAAAGAAAAATTCGAAGTACAGCAATCAACCCGATCGTCCTGTCGAAAGTATGATGTGGAAGAATAAATTCTAACCCTACTGCAAGGCCCACAAGACCTGCTGTGGTTACAACCGCTCCCACCCCTCTTTACGCGCCAGCGCAAGCACCCATCCTGTTACCTGGTGATAACTACGCGTGCCCTGCGGCTGATCGTTAGCTTGCAAAAAATAATCGTAGCCCTTCATAATAAATTTTTCTACCGGTGTTTGATACGCCAGGTAAAAACGTCGTATCTCGAGCAGATCACTTTTTATGGTCGCAGGAACTTTTTTGTAAATGGCGAGGGCACGAGAACTATCCATGCGATACAACTCGGACTGTGCATAGCGAAACAGTTCAAGGTAGACCGAATACCTGAACAACGGGTTGGGATGATCTCTTCCGGCCAGGTAGCCTACAAAATTGGCCTCACTCTCTTTGGCATATCCGGTCTGGTGCGCTAACTCATGAAGGGTAACAAAAGGCTGCAGTACCCCGGGGATGGTGGTATTGACCTGGGCCTCTCCGCTAAAGGGATTGTAATAGCCCTGAAATCCTAAGTAGTTTCCCAAATAACTATACAACGAAGGCTTTACAGAAGAGGCTGCATTCGAAGCAAAAGAATAGGGCCTCTCGCCACCGCTATACACTTGCATGGCCTCTGTGAACAGCGATCGTTTCTTGAGGCGATCGCGACGTTGTTGTTGCGTTAACATAGAACGGTTGGCAGATGCCTTTTGCAGTAGGGTATTCGTAAGTCGATCGATCTCTTCAACGCTGGCACTGTCGGGTATAAGCTGCAACTGGTATCCAATACCCGCTCTGCTATAATTCAATCCCCAGAGCAGATTAAAAAAAACATACACGAATAAAAACAAAAAGATCAACTGCTGCGCACCACTTACCAGATAAGACCTGTCAACCCTTTTTCGAAACAGATCGCGCAAAAGCATAACGGTTTTATACAAAACCAAGACGACCAACAGACCATAAAAAAGATCTCCTAAGCTAAATGGAATCCAACCCAGCAACCATCGCTGCCCCTGAGAGAATACAGGAAAAAACCCGGTGCTGTAAACGTCTTCTACCCAGCTTGGATAAAACGCTGCCCACCGAATACCCAGGGCCAACAAGATCAGGAGAACCCAAACCTTATTTTTCATGACCCTTTCGAAAAGACGGGCAATGCGGTTTTGCCAGAGGCTATCGTTTATCTTATTCAAAACCAGCGATTTAAAGGATGGCTTGCGAGCAAATTAACGAAAAAACAGAAGCGAAAATATAAGATAAATACCCTACCTTTGCGCACGCTGAAAACTTGTCCTATGGGCCGTCGACGGGAGTACGACATAGCGTTCGTTGGGTTAAAGCCCGGAGTTCACGAGTTCCACTACGAGATCAGCGATAAGTTCTTTGCAGCCTTTCAACAGCAAGATTTTCGCCACTGCCTGGCCAAGGTCAAGCTGCAGTTAGAAAAGCAAACCGGTTTTATGCTGCTCACCTTCGAGATCGGAGGTAAACTCGAAGTGACCTGCGACCGCTGTAATAGCGATCTTCCACTCGATCTTTGGGATGAGTTTACGATCACTGTCAAAATGGTCGAGGAGCCCGAATTAATGAACGATCAAGAAGAAGATCCCGATGTGTACTACATTGGGAGAGGCGAAAGTCATTTGAATGTTGAGGATTGGATCTACGAGTTCATTAACCTAAGCCTTCCGATGCAAAAGTCCTGCACGTTCGAGAAGATGGATGGACCCTACTGCAATAAAACCGCTCGCGAGCTGCTCAAAAAATTAGAAGATACCCCTTCTCCGGAAAAGAAAGAAAATCCGATCTGGAAAGGACTCGATAAATTCAAAGACCTTTCATAATTCTCTTAAAGTTGTTCTATGCCAAATCCTAAACGCCGACACAGCCAGCAAAGAAGTGCCAAACGCCGCACGCACTATAAAGCCACGGAAGCTACCATTAGCAACGATGGTACTACCGGAGAAACGCACCTGCGTCACCGCGCTCATGTTAGTGAGGGAAAGCTTTATTACAAAGGCAAGCTGGTAGCAGAAAAAGCTCCCCTGAAGGCTAAGTAATTCATGGTTATCGGTATTGATATGATGGGCGGGGATTATGCCCCCGGTCAAGCCGTTAAAGGCGTCAAGGCATTTCAAGATCGCTTCCCGACCACTCCACTTTGTTTATTTGGCGACGAGCAGCTGCTCTTGCCCCTGTTGCAACAAGAACATGTATCGCTCGAGCACGCGACCGTCGTGCACGCTCCCGAGCAGATTGGAATGCACGAGCATCCTACCAAAGCCCTTAAAGAAAAACCCAACTCTTCGATTGCCGTAGGATTTGGCTGGCTTTCGCAAGGCAAGATCGATTCGTTTATGAGTGCGGGCAATACCGGCGCCATGCTGGTTGGCACACATTTTAGCATCAAAGCGCTCGAAGGGGTCATACGCCCCACTATTTCTACGATCATTCCTAAAGCAGATGGAAGCACAGCGCTCTTGCTCGATGTGGGCCTTAACGCCGACTGCAAACCCGAGCTGCTGAATCAATTTGCCATTATGGGATCGGTCTACGCAAGCGTAATGCTGGGCATTGACCAACCCTCGGTAGGGCTCATCAACGTGGGCGAAGAAGAGACCAAGGGCAATGCCTTGGCGCAGGCCACCTATCCCTTGCTAAAAGAAAACAAGCAGATCCGTTTTATCGGTAACGTAGAAGGAAGGGATGTGCTTACCGGCAAAGCCGATGTAATGGTGTGTGACGGTTTTACGGGTAATATCATCTTAAAAATGGCTGAGTCTCTCTACGATATCGCGGGTCATCAACAACTACATAATCCCTACTTCGATCGATTTAACTTTGAGAATTACGGAGGCACCCCCGTATTGGGCATTTCAAAACCGGTCATTATCGGACACGGTATATCCGGAGAAAAAGCATTTTTAAATATGCTTTGCCTGGCCCAGGATATGACTTCAAAAAATGTAATGGCAAAAATGAGCCAAGCGCTCTCTGTCAAGGCCTAAATTCTCCGCGCAACGAACCGAAAAGAAAAAGCCGTCTCGAAAGACGGCCTTTTTGTGATCCCGCTGGGACTCGAACCCAGGGCCCCAACATTAAAAGTGTTGTGCTCTACCAACTGAGCTACGAGATCAACCTCGTTTTTGGGAGTGCAAAAATAAGCCCCACACCTGGTTGTACCAAAACTTTTTAGCTTCATTTATCAACCCATTTTCTTCTTTTTTAAAGTAGGTTTGTAGAAACAGAGGGTATGGAGCAAACGTTCAACAACAAGGTGGTTGCTGTGACGGGTGGAACCGATGGCATCGGCAAAGCGCTGGTGATCGCCTTGCTTTCGAAAGGCGCCAAGGTGGCGACCTGCGCCCGCAACCAAGAAAAACTATACCAGCTTAACAAAGAAAACGCCGGAGCCCCATTGGTTACGGTCGTGGCCGATGTAAGCAAAGAGAACGACTGTCGTCATTTTATAGAAAGCACCTTACAGGCCTTTGGGCAGATCGATATTCTCATTAACAATGCCGGTCTCTCTATGCGCGCCCTTTTTGCCGACGCAGAGGTAGCTGTTATTAAAAAGCTGATGGACGTAAACTTCTACGGCGCTCTCTATTGTACCAAATATGCCCTGCCCTCTATTACGAAACAAAAAGGTGTGGTGGTGGGCGTCTCCTCTATAGCAGGCTACCGCGGACTGCCCGGTAGAACCGGCTATTCGGCAAGCAAATTTGCGTTGCAGGGTTGGCTGGAATCACTGCGTACCGAACTGTTGCACCAAGGTGTACATGTAATGTGGGTATGCCCTGGTTTTACCACCTCGAATATTCGGCAGGCGGCCCTCAACGAAAAGGCAGAGGCCCATGGCGAAACCTCCATGAACGAGAGCAAGATGATGTCTGCCGATCTTTGCGCCACGCACATTCTAACGGCGATTGCCTCGCGCAAGCGAACACTGGTCCTTACATTTACAGGTATTAGAACGGTGTGGATGAATAAACTTTTTCCGAATCTTACCGATAAACTGGTCCACCGCTTTTTCTTTAAAAACGGAACGTTGATTCAATAGCTATGGCCCTGATAACCCTTACATCAGACATCGGAAGCCCCGACTATTTGGTAGGTGCCATCAAAGCGCAATTGTTGCAACTGAACAGCGATTTTCAACTGATCGACATTTCGCACAACATTCCTCCCTTTAACTATACGCAGGCCGCCTATGTATGTCGAAGTGCCATCCGGCATTTTCCGCCCCATACATTTCACCTGATTATGGTCGATCTGTTTGGCACTAAACCCGACCAGTTGTTACTGGCCTTTCATCAAGAGCATTATTTTATTTGTGCCGACAACGGGCTGCTGAGCATGATACTCGAAGAGACCCCCTCGGTGGTCATGGGTATTCCGCTACAAGATGGTAAGCCGCGTACCACCCTGCAAGTGACCGGCGTAATGGGACAAGTGGTCGATCGACTCAGCAAGGGAGAGCCGATCCTCTCGATCGGAAAGCCCGACATTGCCTTTGCCGAAAAAAAACACCTGCGTCCCACCATTGAGCAACAATACATCGAAGGGCAAATTATTTTTATTGACGGATTCGAAAATGTGATCGTCAACATTACCCGAGCGCAATTCGAAGAAAACCGAAAAGGCCGGGGATTTAAGATCGTCTTTCGGGGCGATGAGACCATCGACCAGATTAGCGAGAGCTATGCCGATGTGGGCGAAGGAGAGAAGCTGGCCCTTTTTAACAGCGCAGGCTATCTCGAGATCGCCATCAACAAAGGAAATGCAGCCGGACTGTTCGGTCTTAAAGGCTACGCAGAGCAAAGCCGGCAAGGGCAGCTGGCCTACCAGACGGTACGCGTCTATTTTCAGTAGTCTAAACGGGGTTGTTCAACCCCCGAATTAACGAAAACTTACCGGCCTATCCCCTATTTTTGCCAATAGCAAAATCACCCAACACATGACATTTCGCAAAGCAAACAACCTGAGTGGCTGGCTTATCTTCTTGATCGCCTTGGCGACCTACGTTTTAACAAGAGAGGCCAGAGGAAGTCTATGGGATACCGGAGAATTTATTGCCAGTGCCAAGGGGCTGCAATTGCCCCACCCCCCGGGTGCTCCGTTGTTTGTGTTGCTGGGTAGATTTTTTATTGTGCTTTTTGGCGACAACCCTCTTACCGCGGGGAGTGCCGTTAACTTTATGAGCGCATTGGCCAGTGCCGCCACGATTTTATTCTTGTTCTGGAGCATCACTCACTTTGGCAGAAAACTTTTTGTAGGTGCTGGCGAAGCGCTCAATACGCACCAAACCATCACCACCATCGCTGCCGGTGCGCTGGGTGCCTTGGCCTACACCTTCTCTGATTCTTTTTGGTTTAGTGCCGTAGAGGGCGAAGTGTATGCACTCTCTTCTTTTTTTACGGCGCTTGTGTTTTGGGCCATGCTCAAATGGGAACAAGCCGATGAACGAGCTGGCATCGATTCGGTCTTACGCTTGCAAGCCGACCGCTGGATCGTGTTCTTGTTTTTTATGATGGGGCTATCTATTGGTGTTCACTTGTTGAACCTGCTTACCATCCCAGCCATTGTGATGATCTATTACTACCGCCGCTACCAGGCCACTACCAAGGGCGCTATCTATGCGTTTTTGATCGGCTGTGCCATTACGGGGCTGGTACAGGTGGGCGTTATTCAATATTCAATGAAGGCAGCCGGCCTCTTCGATATCTTTTTTGTAAACACATTGGGACTCCCCTTCTTTTCCGGATTCGCCTTTTATTTTCTGGCCTTGACCGTATTGGTCGCGGTCGGCCTTCGCTTTAACGAACGTAACGTAAAACCTGCCCTGCTGACCGGTTGGTCGTTGGCCTTTTTATTTTTACTGCTAGCTCCATTTGTTATTGTTCTGGGAGATGGAATAAAATTCGTAGGCCTCTTGCTATTGGCCGCCGCCGCAGGAGCCATGGGTTACTTTATTAAACCGGCCGCCGTTCGCATGCTTAAGCTATCGCTTTGGTGTTATGCCTTTATGATGCTGGGCTATTGCATGTACTTTACGGCCCTTATACGATCGAATGCCAATCCCGGCATCGACATGAACAATGTAGATAATCCCATCAACCTGGTCTACTACCTAAGTCGCGAACAATACGGGAGTGCGCCGCTTGTCTATGGACCCCATTTTGCAGCAGATCCCTCGAAAGACCTGGTAGCCGACCAGCCTTTTATCGAGAGCGAAATGAAATATGTAAAGGGCGCAGATCGCTATATTCCTATCGGACGAAGCAAGGAGTATAATTTCAGCAGCGAGGTCAAACAACTTTTTCCGCGCGTGTGGGATTCTAGCGACGACCAATACCATGCTCAATTCTATGCCGAGTGGCTGGGCTTGGGCCAAGATCGCGAGAACGGCTCGTACGAGCCGCCCAGCTATGGTGATAATATCAATTGGTTTTTTAGCTACCAGATGAGTCTGATGTACTGGCGTTACTTTATGTGGAATTTTTCGGGTAAGCAAAACGATATTCAGGGCATGGGCAATAAACGGGATGGCAACTGGGTAACCGGGATTGCACCGCTAGACAATGCTCGACTGGGCGATCAGCAACAACTGCCCGATAGCATTCGAAAAAACGGAGCCACCAACTATTTCTTCTTACTACCCTTCTTACTCGGTATTATCGGTTGCGTCTATCAATACCTGCAAAACAGAAAGGACTGGATCGTCAGCTTCTTATTGTTCTTCTTTACCGGCATTGCCGTTGTGCTCTATTTGAATCAACCGGGCAACCAGCCCCGTGAGCGCGACTATGCCTATGTGGGCTCTTTTTATGCATTTGCCCTATGGATCGGTTTGGCGCTGATCGCTTTTGTACAGATCGCCTCAAAAAAATTAACACAGGTTCGCTATCGCGATTTTCTTTTCTATACCCCCGGATTGGCTTTTCTGGTCACCTTTATGAGTTGCTTTCCCGGTAGTGGAGAAGCGGCCATGATCAATGCACTGGCAGCAGCCGCCATGGCGGCCTTGCTGGGTGCCGGACTTAGTTGGCTATTGGGCATCGTGAGTGGACATGGAAAGAATCAAAGCTTACTCATTACGCTAGTGACCCTTTGTTGTTTGGCCGTTCCGGCCTTAATGGCCAATCAAAATTGGAACGACCACGATCGAAGCCATAAGACCACAGGGCCCGACCTGGCCAGAAATTATCTGGAGAGCTGTGCCCCTAACGCGATCTTGTTTTCGTTTGGCGATAATGACACCTACCCGCTTTGGTATGCACAAGAGGTAGAAGGAGTGCGCACCGACGTACGCGTCGTTAACAATAGCCTACTGGGCATTGACTGGTACATCAATCAACTTCGCTACAAGATAAACGACGCCGACTCGATCGACATGATCTGGGATGCCTCGAAAGTGCAGGGCAATACACGCAACTATGTACTTTACAATCCGGTTGCCGGCATCGATCAAGAAGCCTTCTATGATCTTTACGACGTAATGAAAAATTATGTAGGAAGTGACGACCCTTCTCGTATGGATAACACCCGAGGAGAACCACTCAACATGATTCCGGTGAGTCGTGTGGTCGTACCGGTCAACAGAGCTACGGTGTTACAAAATGGTACCGCTAATTCCGAAGACAGCATCTTGACCGATTTTGCATTTGAATTACCAAAGCGAGCCCTACTCAAGAACGACCTTATTATCCTAAACATTATCGCAGCCAACCAATGGAAGCGCCCCATCTACTTCACCTCTCCGTTTGGCGAGTTGGGCTTTGGACCGTTCTTACGCAAAGAGGGATTGGCCTATCGTTTAGTGCCGGTAGCGCCTCAGTACGCACAAATGAAATGGATGACCGATCAATCGATGCGAGCGAACGGTCTGGGTGGAACCCCTATACGCGATAATAATCTGGCAGTGATCTACAAAAACCTCAACGAAAAGTATCGTTTTGGGGGTGCCGACAGAAAGGGAATGTATTTTGATGAGGAAAACAGAAGACACCTGCTAAACATTAGAGAGATCTATGCAGAGGCCGCCGGCAACTTGGCCGATGCCGGCAAAACAGCCGAAGCTAAAGCGCTACTCGAAAAAGCCGAAAAGGGAATTTTACCCGAAAATCTGCCGTATGCCATGGTAAGCCGTTTTAATAGTCACAACCAGACCGGGCTCATTTATCTGGAAGCTTGCTACAAGGCTGGCCTAAAAGAGTTGGCAGGCAAGGTAAAGCAAGCCATTCGCAAAGACCTGGAACAACAACAAGCGTATTTCAATCACATTCGCACGCGTAACCCCGATTTCTATGGCGGATTCGAAGGAACCGAAGTTCCCATTACCGAACGACTGCTAAAAGTGCTGCAAGATATCGAGACCAAATATCAATAATATGGACCTGGCCTTTAATCAAAACGAGGATCATCTGCGTAGCCTGCTCAGCCAGTTAGAACAACGGGCCGCTGTGATTCGCTTGGGGGGTGGAAAAAAAGCCATTGAAAAGCAAAAGGCCAAGAATAAAAAAACAGCGCGAGAGCGCATCGACTATCTGGTCGACAAAGACAGTCCCTTTATTGAGCTGGGACTTTTTGCAGGATACGAACTCTACGAAGACCAAGGTGGTTGTCCCGCCGGAGGAACGGTAGCCGGTATTGGTTTTATCAGTGGCAGAATGGCCGTGATCGTAGCCAACGACCAGACGGTAAAGGCCGGTGCCTGGTTTCCTATTACGGGCAAAAAAAATCTTCGCTTGCAAGAGATCGCTATGGAAAACAAGCTGCCGATCATCTATCTGGTAGATAGTGCAGGCGTTTTCTTACCCATGCAAGACCAGATCTTTGCCGACAAAGAACATTTTGGAAGAATCTTTCGCAACAATGCGAAAATGAGCGGCATGGGTATTACTCAAATTGCCGCTGTAATGGGCGCCTGCGTGGCAGGAGGTGCGTATTTGCCCATTATGAGCGACGAGACCCTGATGGTAGAAGAGAACGGATCGGTCTTTTTGGCCGGCTCTTACCTGGTTAAAGCCGCTATAGGAGAAGATATCGATAACGAAAGCTTGGGTGGAGCCCGTATGCATGCGCAGATCAGTGGCACGGCCGACTATACCTTTACCACCGAAGAGGCCTGTCTCGATCATATAAAAAAAACCATGTCGATGCTCGGCAAGCCAAAAGAGGCGGGGTTTGACCGAATAAAAACCTTGGCACCGGCACGACCCGAATCGGACATCTATGGACTGTTTCCTAAAGACGGAAAGCCCTATGATGTGCAAGAGATTATCGATTGCTTGGTAGATGCGGGCAGTTTTGCTCCCTTTAAATCGGCCTATGGAAAAACGATCGTCTGCGGATATGCCCGTATAGAGGGATGGGCCGTGGGTATCGTGGCCAACCAGCGTAAGATCGTCAAGAGTGGAAAAGGCGAAATGCAGATGGGAGGTGTTATCTACAACGACAGTGCCGATAAGGCCGCTCGCTTTATTTTAAATTGTAATCAAAAGAAGATACCCCTTCTTTTTTTGCAAGATGTAACCGGTTTTATGGTGGGTAGCAGAAGCGAGCAATCGGGCATCATCAAGGATGGCGCCAAACTGGTCAATGCGGTCTCAAATTCGGTCGTTCCCAAGATCACGATCATCATGGGCAATTCGTTTGGGGCCGGCAATTACGCCATGTGCGGCAAGGCCTACGATCCTCGCTTTATCTACGCATGGCCTACGGCCAAGATCGCCGTAATGGGTGGAGAGGCCGCTGCCAAAACCTTATTGCAAATAGAGGTGGCCTCGCAAAAGGCGCAGGGCAAGACCATCGACCCACAAACCGAAGAGAACCTTTTAAAAGAGATCAAGGATCGCTACGAAAAGCAGACCTCTCCCTACTATGCCGCCGCCCGCTTATGGGTAGACGAGATTATCGATCCTGCCCTTACCCGCCACGTGGTGGCACAAGCCATTGCAGCTGCCAACCATAATCCTGATATGGACGCCCTTAAGACCGGTGTCTTTCAAGTGTAGTTACCGCTACTATGTCTAAGCCCATCATCATTTACACCGACGGCGCAGCTAAAGGAAATCCGGGACCGGGCGGATATGGCGCCATTTTAATGAGCGGAGATCATCAACTCGAATTATCGCATGGTTATCGTCTAACGACCAACAATAGAATGGAGCTGATGGCCGTGATCGCAGCCCTGCAGGCGCTCAAAAAAGAGAACCTACGTGTAGAGATATACTCCGACAGCCAATACGTGGTTAAAGCGGTCAAAGAGGGATGGCTAAAAAAATGGATGGCTACCAACTTTAGAGGAGGAAAAAAAAATGCGGACCTCTGGAGAGAATTTTATGCGCTAAGCCAACAACACCAACTGAATTTTCACTGGGTAAAAGGACATGCCGACAACGAATACAATAATCGTTGCGATCAACTGGCTACGGCCGCTGCAGCGGGCAAGCGATTAAAGATCGATACAGGGTACGAAGAGAGCTTGGCTTAACGAGCCAGCACCAATACGGCCTTTCTACGTTCCAGATAATTGAAGAGCACTAAGATGAGCGGCAAGAAAACAAAGGTGCCGATCAAAGAATTGCGATAGAACGGAAGCCCGGCCGTATAGCAGGTCATTAATCCGCCGAATGTCTTAGCATAGATGGTCTCTGCGGCAGAAAGCCAGACCATAAAATTAGAGAGAATAAAAAAGAAAGTGGGAGCAGCAACGGCACCAAAGGTCAATGAACGATAGCTTCTACCTCTGAGCAGCCCTCCTAAAAGGGTGGCACTAAGCAATAAGAGATAATTTTTCCATTGCCCGCCATAGAAACCGGGGTATTCAAATACTCCTTGCTGATACAGGGTTTGAATAAAAAGGTCACTAAGCAACAACGAAAGAAGAGGCAGCAAGAACAACCCCTCTTTTTTTGTATAGACATACCCAGCGAAAAGCGCAATGGCCAACACCGGAGAAAATCCGGAAAAAGCAATAGCGGGCCCAAAGAAGAATTTGCAAGCCGTAGTAAGGGCCACCAATATCAAGGTAAACAAACTAAATTTTATTGCGCTGTTCATGGTAATGGTTTAAATAAAGATGGTCAACAAAAATAAACCAATTGTGCCAATTTGGATATTGAATTATCAACGGTTGTGGATACCCTCGGTCGCACAAAATAAAAAGGCATCAGCAGTAGCCACGATCTTGGCCGTAACGCCCGGCAGAAGCAAGGCCGCGGGTTGCCCCGGTTTAAGCACCACTGTACGTTCACCCGCCACCGCTTCGACGGCCCCCTGCATACAAAGCAATAACTGTGGAGCATCGCCATACAGGGTTGTTGTAGCACCGGCTGGTAAGGATAGCTGACTCAACTTGAAATCAGATACCGGGGTCTCAAACACACCCGTTAACGGATCAGCGAGCAGTACCCTTGGAACAACAGGCTCAAAACGCACATGTTTTATGAGTTCGGGCACATCGATGTGCTTAGGGGTAAGACCCCCTCGAAGTACATTATCGGAGTTGGCCATGATCTCTACGTTTTGACCCTCCAAGTAAGCATGGGGCACGCCCGGATCCTGAAAGATCGCTTCTCCGGGCATTAACCGAACCAGATTAAAAAGATAGATCGAAAAGATCCCTCTGTCGACGGAGCCCTTATTCGAAAAGGTCAGGGCCGCCCGCGCTGCCCAAAAATCGGGATCGTCTTTGGCTAGTTTATGCTGATGATACAGCGAAACGATGGTATCCAAATGCGCGCGCAGGTGTTTATCGACCTCTTCTTGCGGCATTTCCATGACCGTTCGGTAGAGGACCTCGTAGCCTCCTTGTTCAAAGACCGGTAATAAAAACTGTAAGGCTTTCGTTCGTGTCAGGGTTGCCTTTAAGCGAGCCGGTTCTTGAAATCCATGTAAGAGCCAAAAGGGGCTAAGGGCCACCATCAGCTCGGGCTTGTGATTAGCATCCTTGTAGTTTCTATGGGGCGCATCGAGCGGAATTGCCATGGCATTCTCACGCGCGTAATCAAGCACTGCTGCCTGTTTTGTGGGATGCACCTGTATGGAAAGCATATGACTAACGTCGAGCACCTTGAGTAAAAATGGAATATCCGCTGCAAAGCGGTTCAACGGCAACCAATCTCCTCCCGCGGTGCCGGCCAAGGCCATCCCTTGTGGATGAACGCCCATCCAATACTCGGCAAAAGGCTTTTGCTGCGTATTATTTTCGGCCAATAGTTCGGCTATAAAGGCTTGGCCACCCCAATCATAGTTTTTTAACACGCCCCGCAACGGCAATATTGCATCCATTCGATCTAAGGTTTATACTTGGCTAAAGATACAGCATGAACATGCATCTTGCGCTCGGCAAGGCCGGAGAGCAACTAGCGGCCGACTGGTTAGAGAAAATGGGCTATACGCTTTACGCAAGAAATTTCAGGTGGGGCAAAACGGAGATCGATATCGTAGCCACGCGGGCCGAGTGGTTACACATTATAGAAGTCAAGACCCGCCGAAGCGATAAATGGGGTCCGCCCGAATTGCAAGTAGATAAAAAAAAGATGAGCGTAATGCAGCGGGCAACCGCAGTATTGCTAAACCAGACGCACAGAAAATGGGTTCAGTACGACATCGTGACTATTACCTGGAAAAAAGGAGAAACTCCGCTGATCGAGTTGATCGAAGATGTGAGTTGAGCAGCTGACCACAAAAGGTTAGGAACGAGAGGCTAGTTGCTGCGACAGCTTTTCTACCAATAAAAAAGTTGCAGGACAGCTGTCCAAATTTTGCTTATGGACATGTGCGTATTCCACAAATTTCTTTGGCAGATGCGGAAAACCCGAACAATCCAGCGGCCGAATGGCATAAATGCTGCACTTATTACTCTTTGTATCTAAAAACTGGCAAGGTGTGGAGCGATTGATCCAATCACGGTCGCCTCCCCTTTCTTGCTTGAGCCATTTCTTTTTAAATGCAGGCACCGTAATACCAAAGTGACGGGCTATTCTTTTTAGGTCGGCCGGCGTATATGTGGGGGTCATGGTCTTGCAACAGTTGGCGCAAGACAAACAATCGACCTCGGCCCATACTTCTTTCTCTTTTTGTACGATCAGCTGCTGAAGACCACGCACCGGTTTTTTTTCAAGACGGGTCAAAAAACGTTTAAAGGCTGTTTTGCGAGAGCGGACTTTAGCACGAAATGAACGTAGTAAATGGGCATCGGTCTTTTGCATCGGGCGCAAATATAATCATTCAAACCAACTAAATTTGTAGAAACCCCTTTGCGATGAGACTAGTTGGACTCTTTGCGCTATTCACCCTTGTTCAATTAGCCCTCCCCTCTTGCCAGGGCTCGGGAGGCCAGGCCAATTTTTGCGATACGACATGTACGAACGATACGATCGCCTTTACCGGTACGCATGCGACGCTTCCGGCCGTTAGCATCTCAATGAAAGGCTGTCTTCCGGACAGCATCCAGTGGTATCATACCGATATGGATACCTACACTAAGACTGGGTTTTCTTATCTGATCGGCCAACCCGTTCGCATCAATAAGAACTTTGTTACGGCGAAATTCAAAGACAACGCTTATGTGTGGCTGCTTTTTAATGATTGTATTACCGGGCGGGGCTTTCAGCTAAAGCTTCCTTACGATAAAAAAGAAAAATTCTCTATCAAGTCGAGTGGCATCAACAATTTCGATCCCAAATTCTCGATTCCGCAGCATTTGATCGTCAACACCGACCGTGGAAATATTTTTGTAGAGGACGCTTACACCGGCAAAAAGGCCATGATGACCTTTGGCGAGAAACTACCCATTGACTACGATGTACTACACGATCACCTCGACTCGGTACACATTACCGATACCCGAATCTGGGTACGTTTTAAAAGCAACAATAAGTGGGTCGACAAAGAAAAAAATATTGTGCTCGAGTAGAACCTTATGTGGGAGCCCTATAAGAAAGGATATAAAGCCTGGCTGCAACTGGAACGCTCCTTGTCCGATCATTCCACAGCGGCCTATGGCAGAGATATAGAACTGCTTACGCGTTACCTGCAGCTGCAGCCCACACCGCCCCGCCCCGATGAACTGACCACCGAATCGCTTCGCCTTTTTATTCACTGGATCAACGAACTGGGTCTTTCGGCCAGCTCTCAATCGCGCATTATTTCGGGAATAAAATCTTTTTTTCGCTACTGCGTACTGGAACAGATCGTAACGACCGACCCGACCACCTTGCTAGAGGCACCAAAGCGAAAAAGAACACTCCCCGATACGCTCAGTTTCGAAGAGATAGAATCGATGATCGCGGCTATCGATCTTAGTAAGCCCGAAGGAACCCGCAATAAAGCCATACTCGAGACACTCTATAGTTGCGGGCTGCGCGTGAGCGAATTAATCGGACTTAAGATCTCTCAACTCGATCTCGATTACATTCGAGTAAGAGGTAAGGGCGATAAAGAAAGACTGGTCCCTATAGGAAAAGAGGCCGCCCACTTTATAAAATTATACCGCGAGCAGGTTAGAACGCAATTGACACCGGTAAAGGGCATGGAAGATATTTTGTTCTTGAATAAACGAGGCAGTGCGCTGTCGCGGATCATGGTCTTTTATATTATTCGCGACCTGGCCAAGGCGGCCGGCATTGGTAAGTCCGTCTCGCCGCATACCTTTCGACATTCTTTTGCCACTCACTTGGTAGAGGGGGGCGCCGACCTTAGGGCCGTTCAAGAAATGCTGGGGCATGCCAGCATTACCACCACCGAAATCTATACCCACCTAGACCGCGATTTCTTACGTAAGACCTTAGAGCAGTTTCATCCGGGTTTTAGGCCTTGAACACCCCTTTTTATAAGCAGAGGCAAATACCAATATTGTCTTAAATTTACAGCCCTAAAATACCTGACACATGAAAAAAATCTTTTGGCTGGCCGGATGCCTTGCCTTTTTGATGAATGCCCAGGCACAACTTAAAACGCCTGCCCCCAGCCCTGCCCAAACCGTTAAGCAAGACTTTGGTCTTGGCAGTATCGAGCTCAACTACTCTCGCCCCGCTGTGAAGGGTCGTAAAGTTTTTGGAGACCTGGTTCCTTATGGATCTGTCTGGCGCACCGGTGCCAACAATGCCACCACCCTGCAGTTTACAGACGAAGTGAGCATTGGTGGTGTTACCCTGGCCCCCGGCAAATATGGACTGCTATGCATTCCTGATAAAGACAACTGGACGATCATTGTTAGTAAACAAACCGATGTAACCAGCCCCAGTGCGTACAAACAAGAAATGGACCTGGTAAGAGTTAGCGCTCCTGTACAAAAACTAAAAGAAGGAGTAGAAAACTTTACCATATCGATCAACGACATCAAACCCAACAGCTGTCTATTGAGTCTCGCTTGGGATAGAACGGCGGTTAGCCTCTCCATTTCCACTGATATCGATAGCAAGATCATGAGCACTATTGCCAAGGTAATGCAGGGAGAAAAGCCCCCTTATTACAACGCCGCCATGTACTATCTAGAAAATGGTAAAGACCTAAAACAAGCCCTGGCTTGGTTCGACAAAGCCGTAGAGCAATCGCCTACTGCTTATTGGGTACAGCACCAGCGTGCCAACTGCCTGGCCAAATTAGGCAAGACGGCCGAGGCAAGAGCCGCAGCCGAGAAATCAAAAGAACTGGCCCTGGCCGCAAAGAATATGGATTATGTAAAACTGAACGAAAAACTACTCTCTGAATTAAAATAAAAGATCGTTCACATCAAAAGAGTCGCTCCCTTACCGGAGCGATTTTTTTTTGCCCCTTGCAGCAAAAGACAAAGTAGCACCACTAACCCCGCTCCCAGCGGATTGAGCCAGAGAAAGGCCAGTTTAATAACGCCGGTACGAGAGAGCAAGAAAACGGCGATCACCACAAGCTCGGCCAGCAGGGCAGCCCAAAAAACAAGCTGACCACTGGTAATGCGTGGTATAAAAAAAGCCACTAAAAAAATACCCAGCACCACGCCATAAAACAAGGAACCGAGCACATTGACCGCCTCTATTAGGCTGTTGCCAATATTGTAGGTAAACATGGCCACCACAATACAAAAAACACCCCAGGCCAACGTGTACCATTTAGAGCGGCGATATTCTTTTTCGCTGCTGTTCGAAGCCGTAGAGAACCGTTTGTGAAAATCGACCATAGTAGATGAGGCCAGAGAATTGATAGCTGCGGCGATACTCCCCCACGAAGCCAAAAAGATAATGGCGATCAACAGCCCTACCAGCCCTGCCGGTAAGTGATCGATTACAAATCGTAAAAAGATATAATTGGTATCGTTACTATCGCCACCCTCGACTTGACCGGCCACCCAACCTTTAACGCGCTTTCGCATACTATCGGAGCGGTGTTGCAACTGTTGCAGCGAGTCAATGACTGACCCCTGCTGCTGCTGAATAGCTTGCTGCGCTGCCAAAGAAAGAGATTGCTTATCTACTGCCCGAAGCGAGGCGTATTGCTGTACAAGGGTCTTCTTTTGTATCCCGATAGCGGTATAAGTAGCTTCGATTTGTTGCAGCGAATCGCCATAGACGGATGTGGCACGCAGCTTATCTAGTTGTACCTGGTTAAAGAAGATAGGGGCTTGCTGAAACTGATAAAAACTAAAGACCAGCACGCCCACTAGCAAGATCAAAAACTGCATAGGCACTTTTACAAAACCATTCATGAGTAATCCTAATCGACTTTCTCGAAGGGATTGAGCGGTCAGGTAGCGACCTACCTGGCTTTGATCGGTACCAAAATAAGAGAGCGCTAAAAAGAATCCACCGATCAGGCCACTCCAGATATTATACTGATCGTTCCAATTGAACGTTCCATTAACAACGCCGGTAGAGATAACATTGAATTTTCCTAACTGACCGCCAATGGCCAGCGCATCGGCAAAGCCGACGTCGGCAGGCAACAGATGCACCACCATCCATCCTGCCAAAAACATGCCGGTAAATACGATCGCCAATTGCAACTGTTGCGTATAGGCCACCGCCTTGGCTCCGCCCGAGATCGTGTAGATGATCAATAGCCCTCCCAAGAAAATATTGGTCCAAATAATATCCCATCCCAGTAGTGACGATAAGATCAGTGAGGGCGCAAATACACTAATACCGGTAGAGAGCCCCCGCTGCAACAGAAACAAAAATGCGGTAAGCGTGCGCGTCTCTCCATTAAAACGATGCTCTAGATATTCGTAGGCCGTATAAAAATTGCCCTTTCGAAAAATGGGAACAAAGAAGATACAGATAACCACCATGGCCAGCGGAATCCCAAAATAGTATTGTACAAAGCGCATCCCATCGGTGTAGGCCTGCCCGGGCGCCGATAAAAAAGTAATGGCACTGGCCTGCGTACCCATAATGCTAAGCAACACCAAGCCCCAAGGTAAATTTCGATTAGAGCGAAAGTATCCATCGAGGTTATGCGAGGTGCGACTTCTTAGCAGCCCATAGGTGATAATGGCCACCAGTGTTAGTACCAGTACTATCCAATCAAGGGTGCTCATGAAAAATAATCAGTAAGCCATTTAAAAATGCCGATCAGCAGCAATAAGAATAAAAGCAACGACAGATACCATCCCGTCCACTGCTTAAAAAAAGGAGGCTTTTCGTTTGTATCCATGCTGCTAACGACTACGCTTAGTTTTGAGCCAACCGGTAAATACGATCAGGGCCGCCAGCGCCAGCCCGATGATTAAGCCTACTCTAACCTTTTTGATCAGGATGCCTAGTAGTAGCCCCCCCACAATGGCCACATAGAAAGCCATGTCGGAGCGGGTTCGCTGCTGACTAGTCTTATTAGAATCCATATTTATCTTGTTGGTTAAGGGCGATCAAATTGGCGAGTAATCGGTAGGCGCCCGTAACTCCGGCCGGCAGTTGTCTGAACAAGGCAAGCCCGGTATAGGTAAACCATCCCTTTCCATAACGACCCACCAGCAAACTTCCTTCATCGGGTTTTTCGTCGACGTCTTGCATCCGAATCAGATATTGATAACCGGTCGCGCCCGGGGCAGCGTGATAAATGCTTCGCTCTTGCAACCACTCTTTAAAATCAGCAGGGCCCAATTTATTAGGATAGTAAAAAACGGCGTGAGCGGAGTCCGTAAATACAACGGCCGCCTTTTCGTCGGTAATACGATTTCGAGAAATGGTAAAAGGATAAGGTCCGATCTGTGCCTTTACGGGTCCTATCTGATTGCTCGTGTTATACTGCACGATCAGGTTACCGCCTTGCTCTACATAAGACATTAGGCTGCCATGTACGCGGTTGAGCCACTCGTGGGTATTATACGCTCTTACACCGGTAACGATCGCATCGAATTGTTGCAGTGTAGAAGAGATGATATCTTTTTCGGAAAGAAGTACCACTTCGTATCCCATTCGCTGAAGTGCTTCGACGGTCTTGTCGCCGGCGCCCTCGATAAATCCGATCTTTTGCCCGCGTCGTTTTAGATCGATCTTTCGCAGTAAGAAAGAAGCCGGCATAAAATAACTGAGGGCAGGAATATGATCGTAACGAATATCCACGCGGTATTGAGAAAAAGGTACAGCCGCCTGATCTGTAACGGTTACGTTGACCTTACCCTCTTTGCTACTGGAGGGAAGCAAGTAGTTTGCGTTGACGGGTTGATCCTTTTTATCGAGCAAGAGCGAGTCGAGTCTTCCGCTAACGATAACTTTTTTTCCGGGAACCAGTGTACTCAGCTTAACCGAAACTTCATAGCCTCTCTCTGCGCCGGAAACAGAGGGCAATGCAAGCGCGATCGGATCGGACGGCTGCACCATTACAGCAGGAGAAATAACGAGTGGCCAATACAACTCTCCTTTTACAGGATCGGTAAACTTGTAGCGAACCGGCAATTCAATTTGCAGGGGCTTGCCTTGTACCTCGAGCGTAAGATCGCATACAATAGCCGCTTTGTCTTCGGGTACCCCGATCTGAAGCTGATCGTTTACACTAAAGTACCCCTCTTGCATGGGGGTACGTAACCAATAAGGTTGCGTAATGGGTTTATCGGTTGAAACCGGTAGTGTATAGGTGAGGGTCCAGAGTCGGTTAGGCAGCAATGCGGTATCTAGTATCGTTTCTTTTTGCTCTATACGAATTTTCTTTAGTCGACCGGCCACTCCCAATCGGTTTACAACAGACACCGTCAATTTTACAGAGTCTCCTTGCACGGCAATGGGCTGTACAGAAAATGCCTCTGCATAAATACCAGAGAGCGGCAAGAGCAGCGCCTGCAGTTCTTTTAATTTTTGTGATCGCCAATATCCATTGGGCAGCAACTGGTTCATTTGATCGCGCAGATAAAGCAACCCACCAAGCGAATACTGCGGATTTTTAAAATCAAATACCCGTATAAGACTGTCTATAATTTGTTGAATGCGCACTCCCCCGCTCACGCGCTCCCATCCGGTGGTTACGCCCTCCAGTAGATCGCGCTGCGGTGGGCTCCCGGCCAGGGTTTTAAAATATTCAAAGGCCTCACCGCGAGAGGCAGGCACTCCAAATCCCTGGCTCTTGTGCTGGCTTCGGCTCTCGGCGGCTATTTCTCCGTAGCTCTTACCTAACAACGAATTGTAACCGCCTACATCAACTTTAAATTGATCGTCGCGCGTAGTATTATTGCCACCGAAGTTGAAGGTGTTCCAAAGAAGTCGAGTCGCCTTCCAGGGTGTTACAAAGGCAAGCTGCTCTTTGAATCGGCTCGCATCGGCCGCTGCCTCAAAGGCCTCTTGTGCTAAGATCGCAGAAGCCGTATGATGCCCGTGTCCACCTTCTCCGGTCGTGGGAAAGCGGGCAATGATCACATCGGGTTGAAAGCGGCGAATTACCCAGACCACATCGGATAAGATCGTCTGGCGATCCCATTTTTCGAATGTCTCTTTGGGCGTTTTAGAGTACCCAAAATCGTAGGCACGGGTAAAGAACTGCTCCCCTCCGTCTGTGCGACGAGCGGCCAGCAACTCTTGGGTTCTGATCATGCCAAGAGCAATGCCCTGCTCTTCGCCAATTAAATTTTGTCCACCGTCTCCGCGTGTTAACGAAAGGTAGCCGGTGCGGTATTGTTTTTGATTGGCGAGATAAGCGATCAATCGGGTATTCTCGTCATCGGGATGCGCTGCGATGTAAAGCACAGCGCCTAGCACATTCAGTTTTTGCAAGGACTGATACAACTGCACCGAGCTGGCCGGCTGTGCCAACGACAAAAAAGAAAGCGATAAGAAAAGAAGAGTACTATAAAATCGTTTCATGCTTTAGGTTCATTAATCGACCGTAAAGAATACGGCATTACAGAGCATCAACTTTCCGGCTTGCCAAAAACTTCTAAATAAAATATCGTCGGTAAATAGGGTAACACTGCCTCTTCCCATGGCGAGCTGCCCTATCGATAGTACATCTTTTATCTGTGGCCTAAGTTCGCTGCCCACAAATCCGGCCAAGGGTGCGTCTTGCTTTATGACACCTACATTCCATCCACCCTCGCCCAAAAACTCATACGCCTTGTCGTCCATCTTTAGGGTATAGAAATGGGGGCCATACCCAAAGGCAAGCGGGTGCGTGGTATCAAGGGCTACTTTCCAGACGGCACCGGGCGTAAATCCAGAGAGATAGTCTCTTTCTCTATCGCCAAAAACAGAAATAGACTCGTAAGGATCCTTTTCTTTTTTATCGGAGCCTTCGACTTTCTTCTTCGCCTTAATACCCCAATCTAATTTGGCCAACTGGGCTACGGCTCCCTCCAATGCAACCAGTCTTCCGCCTCCATTAATCCAAGTTTTGATGAATTCTTGCCCTTCTTTATTATCGAGCGTGCGGTATCTTCCATCGGCCATGATCAACACATCGATATCTTTTAGCTCTGCTGAAGAAAGTGAAGATGCATTCAACATCGTAAGCGGATAATTTAATTGTTGATCAAAGAACTGCCAGATCTCTCCTACGGCCAAACTGCTGGTACCCTCGCCAGCCAATAAGGCCACACGGGGGGCCAGTAGCGGACGTACCCGGTCGCTGCCAAAATCAAATCCCTTTTCTACCAAACCGGTCGATAGCACCTGCAATGACACCTGGTATTGGTCGGCCAAGCGTTGTGCATTGGTAAATAGCGAAGCGCCCCATCTTTCGTTCGCTGTCTTTAGCAACAACACAGTGCCAGCCCGAAACGTCTTACCTGCTAGCGTAAAGGGCGTTTCTGCATAGCGAAGCTTGTATCCCTGCTGGAGTAATTTTCCGACCAGAGAGGCAGAGGCCACTCCTTGCCAGGGAATTGCATATCCAAATTGAGCCGGTTCATTTTTTATAGAGGCCGCTGCTGGTGCCGAGACTGCAGCGATCTTTTCTTTAGAGGCGTAGGCCGACAAATTATAGGCATAAGGAGCAGACCAGGCCGTAATATCATAGGTAGCAGAATCGGCTAATTTAGTAACCGGTTCGAGCAGTACTTGTAAAAGTGCAGAGCGGGGCTGCTGTGTAGAAACGACAATATCAGTCGACTGCGCCGTGAATGTTTCTTCTTTTAAATTAGAATAGTTTATTCCTTTTGCCGTGGTGCCGGTGCCATAGCCAAATTGAATTCCATTTTTCTCGAATAGCGATAGCAATGAGGCTGCTACTTCTTTTTCGTGCGGCTGCACTTTAATAACGTACGATTTGAAGGGAGAGAACTGGCCGGCCATCGATTGCTGGTAGAATTTTCTAAACTCACTAACCAGACGCTGGCGGTTGCGATACGACACTTCGAGCGTGCTTAGCGAGGTGGTGGCATGGTGAGCCACCCGGTCTACCAGGGTAAGCGTATCTCCGTCTTCGATAACGATACCCAAGCCGGCGCGAATTCCTCCCTGCTCGTAGGTCATGCCGATCGCTCCACTATACGTTGGATACGTATCTCCATACGAGGGATACAGCAAATCGAAGCGCTCACGGGTAAAGTACAACCACCCGCTCTTATCGAAATAACCTGCATGATTTTTTCCGATGGCTTGCTGAAACTCGCGCTGCCAAGGGGTAATGATCTCGTGATAGGGCTCGGCTGCAGGGGCGAAATAATAAGGCTCATTGAAGCCTTGCTCATGAAAATCAACATGCACCTGCGGCATCCACTGCTGGTAAAGACGCAACCGCTGTTGCGATTCAACTTGTGACTGCCAGGCCCAGTCGCGGTTAAGATCAAAATAATAGTGATTAGAGCGACCTCCGGGCCAGGGCTCCTGGTGCTCTCTGGAGAGGGGGTGCGGATTAAAGGTTTGTCCCACCACCCCGTTATACCAATTGACATATCGATCTCTCCCGTCGGGATTGATGCAAGGATCGATCATTACGACCAGCTGGTCAAGCCATTCGGCCGTAGCAGCCCCTTCTTTGAGCAGTTCGTAGAGCGTTACCATCGAAGCCTCGGTAGAAGAGGCCTCATTGCCATGTACGTTGTAGCTGAGCCAAACAAGGGCAGGATGATCTACTTCTGTGGGCGCCATCTTATCGAGTGTAAGACCGGCGAGTCGTAAATTATTTAAGCGAATCGATTCTAAAGAAGCAATATTCTTAGGAGAACTAATAAAAGCTACAGTAAGCGGTCTTCCCTCGTTAGTGACTCCGTACGAGAGCAGCTTGACCCGATCGGGCACGGTGGCTGCCACGTACTTAAAATAACTTTGCACCTGGTGATGCGGTGTGTGGCGCGTACCCATCTCGTAGCCCAAGAAATGGGCAGGAGAAAGCAGTTGGGCTTGCATAGATCCAAAACATAAAACGAACAATCCGGTCAGCAGTACATTGAGTTTGGTCATAGCTTAATCTTTGTCGTGGCAAGTTAAGGTTTGTTTTCGTTTCCGTAGCTTAGCAAACCATAAGAATTCGCCATGAAACAATCCGCTTTCTTTTCGTTTGCCCTCTTCGTAGTAACGAGCTTTTTAATCCCTTACGCTACCGAGGCTCAACCGCAAAATTCTTACCAGTACAAGATCGAAAAATCGCTGATCGCCACCCGGGGTGCCGTCGTATCGGCCCATCCGCTGGCCAGCCAGGCGGGCCTTTCTGTCTTGCAAAAAGGAGGCAACGCGATCGATGCTGCGATCGCCACGCAATTGGCACTGGCCGTGGTCTACCCCAATGCCGGCAATATCGGGGGCGGCGGCTTTATGGTGGCACAACTTAAGAGCGGAAAACAAGTAGCACTTGACTATAGAGAGAAAGCACCGGCCAACGCCCATCGCGATATGTACATCGAAGCCGATGGAACGGCCAATACCGACAAAAGCCAGGCGGGCCATCTCTCGAGTGGAGTGCCGGGTACGGTGGCGGGATTATTTGCGGCTCACCGCTACGCGAAACTTCCTTTCAAGGCATTGATAGCGCCCGCCATTCTGCTGGCCGAAAAAGGATTTGTAATTACTGCCGCAGAGGCAAGGGGCTTAAATAATTTGCAAAGCGATCTAAAAAAATACAATACGCAATTACCGGTCTTTGTAAAAAGTACCGAGTGGAAAGCAGGTGACACCCTGGTGCAAACCGATCTGGCCAACACGCTAAAAAGAATTCGCGACAATGGACAAGCCGGCTTTTACGAAGGACCCACCGCCGATTTGATCGTAGCCGAAATGCAGCGTGGGGGCGGGCTTATTACCAAAGAAGATCTAAAGGCCTACACGGCTAAGTTTCGCGAGCCGCACCGGTTTCAATACAAAGAATATACAGTCGTGGGAATGCCTATGCCCAGTAGCGGCGGGGTCTTGCTTCATCAAATGCTAAAAATGATAGAAGACCGAAACATGCGAACCATGGAATTCCAATCACCCGCCTCCGTACAACTAATGACAGAGGTCATGCGAAGAGCCTACGCAGACAGGGCTGCCTACATGGGTGATGCTGATTTTTATAAAGTACCGGCCCAACAAATTACATCGCAGGCTTACTTGCAAGAACGCATGAAGAGCTTTACGCCCGATCGGCCTACCCCCAGCAGCGAATTGCGGCCGGGATCGGTAGCAGGATACGAAAGCGAAGAGACCACACATCTTTCTGTAATCGATAAAGAAGGGAATGCCGTAGCCGTAACAACGACACTCAATAACTCGTATGGCAGTAGAACCGTGGTGGGAGGCGCTGGATTTTTACTCAATGACGAAATGGATGATTTTAGTATCAAGCCCGGTGTACCCAATATGTTTGGCGCGGTGGGTGGAGAGGCCAATGCCATTCACCCCGGTAAACGCATGTTAAGCTCCATGGCCCCTACCTTGGTTCTTAAGAATGGTAAACCCCACATTGTGGTAGGCACTCCCGGTGGCACGACCATTCCCACGCAGATCTTTCAGACGCTGGTCAATATGCTGGAATTTGGAATGAGTGCGCAAGACGCCGTCTACAAACCTAAGTTTCATCACCAGTGGTTACCCGACGAACTGGTCGTAGAAAAGGGTTTTTCGGAGACCACCAAAGCCGCCTTACAAAAAATGGGATATAAATTCGGTAAAGAGAGAGGCGCGATCGGACGCACCGAATTGATCTTGGTAAGACCCGACGGCAGTTTCGAAGCCGTGGCCGACAAAAGAGGGGATGATGCAGCAGCGGGCTACTGAGCAACTTGTAACGACCCTTGCACCGCTTGGTTTATTTTAACTGAAATCCTTCTAGGAATTTCGTATTGAAATCGCCACTGCGAAAGCGTTCGTCTTGCATAAGTTGCAAGTGAAAAGGAATCGTGGTTTTGACCCCTTCGATCACGTACTCGCTCAGGGCACGATACATGGTTTGTATCGCTTCTTGACGCGTTTGCGCTACGGTAATTAGTTTTCCGATCATAGAATCGTAATAGGGCGGAATAACATAGCCAGCATAGACATGGCTATCGACTCTCACTCCATGGCCGCCAGGCTGGTGCACTACAGTGATCTTTCCGGGCGAGGGACGAAAATCGTTATAAGGATCTTCGGCATTAATACGACACTCAATGGAGTGCATCTGCGGATAATAATCTTTTCCTGAAATACGATGACCGGCCGCAATGAGTATTTGTTCTTTGATCAGATCGTAATTGATAACCTCTTCGGTTACGCAGTGTTCTACCTGAATGCGGGTATTCATTTCCATAAAATAGAAATTCCGGTGCTTATCGACCAGAAATTCAATGGTACCCACACTCTCGTAGTTAATCGCAGCCGCAGCTTTTTTGGCGGCCTCGCCCATCTTGTAGCGAAGCTCTTCGGTCATAAAGGGCGAAGGAGATTCCTCTACTAATTTTTGATGACGGCGCTGAATGGAACAATCCCTTTCGCTCAAATGACAGACATTGCCGAACTGGTCTCCGGCCACTTGTATCTCAATGTGTCGAGGCTCCTCTACAAATTTTTCCATGTAGATGCCATCGTTCTTAAAAGAAGCCAGTGCCTCGGCCTTGGCCGTATCGTAAGCCTTCTCTAACTCGGCTTCTTCCCATACAATGCGCATTCCTTTTCCGCCACCACCGGCCGTTGCTTTTAAAATAACCGGATAGCCCATATCACGCGCGATCCCCTTTGCCTCATCGACACTTTGCAATAAACCTTGTCCGCCGGGCACTACCGGCACTCCGGCCTTGATCATGGTATCTTTGGCCGTTATCTTATCGCCCATCTTATTGATCATCTCGGGCGTGGGTCCAATAAATTTTACCCCATGCTCATTACAGATGCGGGCAAACTTGGCATTTTCGGCCAAGAAGCCGTACCCAGGGTGAATGGCATCGGCATTGGTAATTTCGGCTGCCGACATAATGTTGGCGATGTTCAGGTAAGAGTCACTGCTCTGAGGACGACCAATGCAAACCGCTTCGTCGGCAAAACGCACATGCAAACTATCGCGGTCGGCAGTAGAATACACCGCCACGGTCTTAATTCCCATTTCACGGGCCGTACGAATTACACGTAACGCAATCTCGCCTCTGTTGGCAATCAGAATTTTTTTGAACATAGCAGGAATAATTTTGCCTTAGGCAGGTTCTACTAAAAACAAGGGCTGATCGTACTCTACAGGAGAAGCGTCATCTACCAATACCTTGACGATACGTCCTTTCACCTCACTTTCGATCTCATTGAACAGCTTCATAGCTTCAATAATGCAAAGGACCGAACCGGGGGCTACATCGCTTCCTACATCGACCAGGTTGGGCTTATCAGGTGATGACTTACGGTAGAAGGTACCGATCATCGGACTTTTAATGGTAACCAAATTATCGGTTGCTGCAGGAGCGGCTTTGGGCTTTTCGGGTGCAGCAGCGGCAGGGGCGGCGGCGGCAACAGGAGCTATTGGTGCGGCGGCCATAACGGGAGCGGCGGCGGCTGTTACCACATGCTGGACCGGATCTTCTTTTTGCTTGACCGTTACTTTAAAATCTTTTTGCTCGATGGTCACCTCTCCGATGTTGGATTTGTTGACCATTTTGATCAACTCCTGAATCTGTTTAAAGTCCATGCCTTTCAAGTTTTAGCGTTTTAGGTTGATCGACCCGGTTATATCAGGCTGCTAAGGTAGGATAATGCAGCACGAGCGGGGCTAATTTTTATTGATTTTGATGCTTTTTGGGCAAAAAATGAGGAAAAATGGGCAAAAATGGGCAAAAAAAGCCCGAAATCGTAAAATTCCGGGCTGCTGTAAAGACCCTAAAAAAGGGTCTAAATTTTATTCCTTTACCCGCTCCACGTACTCACCGGTCTTGGTATTGACCCGAATCAGCTCGCCTTCGTTCACAAAAAGCGGAACACTTACCGATGCCCCGGTCTCTACCGTGGCGGGCTTAAGGGTGCGAGTGGCCGTATCGCCACGCAAGCCGGGTTCGGTATACGTAACCTGCAAAACGATCTTATCGGGCAGCTCTACACTCATAGGCAGCTCGGTCTCGGTGTTAAAAAGCACACTCACCTCTTGCCCCTCTTTTAAAAACTGGGGCGCATCGACCGTGTTCTCTTGCACTGCAACCTGTTCGAAGGTCTCGTTATCCATAAAATTGTAGCCGGTATCGTCCTTGTACAAGTACTGATAGGCCTTGCGCTCGACCCGTACAGGGTAAATGTTATCGCCCGAATTCCAAGTCTTTTCGATAGAGCGGTTATTGTCAACGCCCTTTAACTTGGCCCATACCTTGGCAGCCGCCCGGGCGGTTTTGTTCTCTCCAAATTCGACCACCGAGTACAAACTTCCATCGAGTTTTAAGATCAGCCCGCGGCTGATATCAGCTGTTGTTGCCATTGCTAAATTTATTGAGGCCGCAAAGATAAGGGAGCCTACCCTGAACGCAAAAACTGCTACCTTTGCAAAAATTTTTCTACTATGAAAGTGACCGTTGTAGGCGCGGGCGCAGTAGGCGCCACCTGTGCCGATAATATTGCCAGAAAAGAGCTTTGCACCGAATTGGTTTTACTCGACATCAAAGAAGGGATCGCCGAAGGAAAGGCCCAAGACATGATGCAAACCGCTACGCTGCTCGGCTTTGATACGCGCATTGTAGGCAGTACCAACGACTACACGAAAACGGCCGGAAGCGATGTGGTGGTCATTACCTCGGGTCTTCCCCGCAAACCCGGTATGACCCGCGAAGAACTGATCGGTGTCAATGCCGGCATAGTAAAAGGAGTTTGCGAGAATATCCTTACGCATTCGCCCAATGCCATTTTGATTATCGTGAGCAACCCGATGGACACTATGACCTGTCTGGCACTGCAACAGAGCGGCTTGCCCAAACACCGAATTATCGGAATGGGCGGTACACTCGACAGCAGCCGCTTTAAATATCAATTGAGTTTACACCTTGGTTGCAGCCCCGCCGATCTTAACGCCGTTGTAGTAGGTGGACACGGCGATACGACCATGATTCCGCTGATTCGCCTGGCCACATGGAACAGCGTACCCGTTACCGACTTCTTAAGCCAAGAACAACAAGAAAAGATCGTAAAAGATACCATGGTGGGTGGCGCTACACTAACCGCCCTTATTGGCACATCGGCCTGGTATGCACCCGGCGCTGCTGCCGCGGCCCTGGTGGAATCGATTGTACGCGACGAGAAAAAATTATTTACCTGCTGCGTCTCGTTGAATGGCGAATACAATCAAAAGGACATTTGTCTGGGTGTTCCTGTTACCATTGGTAGAAACGGTTGGGAAAAGATCGTTGACTTCAAACTCAACGTGGCCGAGCAAGAAGCCTTCGATAAGAGTGCCGCTGCCGTTCGCAGCATGAACGACGTATTAAAGACACTCTAACTAAGACTCTTTTTTTGCATTCGAAAGCAAAACCGGGTGGTGCGTCCTGTAAAATCGAAGGGCGTAGTAGCCTTGGTAATATCCTTGCAGTCGCAGCTCTCCTGCAAAACAGGATCCATTGAAAAGCGCGAAAAATTGGTGCTAAAATACAATACCCCTTCGGGGCTAAGAATGCGCAGCGCCTCGCGTATTAAAAATGGATGATCGCGCTGCACGTCCAAGATGTCGTTCATGCGCTTGCTGTTACTAAAGGTGGGTGGATCCATTACGATTATATCAAAACGAGCATCGCCAACCGTAGGTAGATATTGCATTACATCGGCCTGAACAAATTGCAACGCATTCGTGGTTGCTTCGTTACGCTCCGGTACGATAAAGCCATTTAGCTGCAGATTACGACGTGCCCACTGCAAGTACGTAGCAGAGAGATCGACGGTAGTTACCGCGCTGGCCCCGCCGGCTGCGGCATACACCGAAAATGAACCCGTGTAGGCAAACAAGTTCAATACCCTTTTTTGCTGCGACTGCGATCGCACCAAGGCCCTGGTGTCGCGATGATCTAAAAAAAGTCCCGTATCGAGATAGTCGGTAAGGTTAACCCAGAAAGAAAGTCCATTTTCGGCTACAGAAAAGAATTGCTGTTGCACCGCTTCGGCCTTTTGATATTGACCTCCCCTACCCGGCTTACGCTGGCGAAGCTTGGTAAAGATTTTATCGGGCGAAGCCCCCAAAGAGATACTGATCTGTTGTAGGCAACGCTGCAACCACAGGGCATGCGATTCTTCGTCCATGCCATGTCTTCGCTTATACTCGGCTACATAAAGGGCATCGACATAGCGGTCTATACAAAAAGGAAACTCCGGCAGGTCGTGGTCGTAGAGGCGATAGCAACTAACGCCACGTTTGCGAGCCTGCTTGTCCAGATGCCTGGCCAGTTTTTGCAAACGATTATGAAACATCTCGAAAGGTAGGTCGGCCACGCTGCTGATTTTTAACGAAATTAGCCTTTTGAATGTATGCAATCGTAGACATAGAGACCACCGGTTCGTTTGCGGCCGCCAACGGCATCACCGAGATCGCCATTCATCTCTTTGACGGCACCGCTGTAACCGAGACCTATGAGACCCTGGTCAATCCCGGCCAACCGATTCCCCCTTTTATACAACGAATGACGGGCATATCGGATCAAATGGTATCGTCGGCCCCTTCTTTTAAAGAGATCGCAGAAAAAGTTTTTACCCTGCTGCAAGGGCAGATCTTTGTGGCCCATAACGTGCAGTTCGATTATTCGTTTATCAAGGCCCACCTTAAACAAGAGGGTTATCAACTGCATTGCAGCAAACTCTGTACCGTTCGACTAAGTCGACAGATCTTACCGGGGCTTCCCTCGTACAGCCTGGGTAAACTTTGTCGCTCCATTGGCATTCCGCTCGAGAACCGGCACCGCGCAGGCGGAGACAGTGCTGCCACGGCGCTTTTATTTAAACGATTGATGGATGCCGACCAACACCATCACATTGCAAGAAGCCTTAAACGAAATTCGAAGGAATCTATTTTACCCCCGCATGTACCTCGTGAGCATTGGGAGCAATTGCCACCACACCCCGGGGTATACTATTTTCATAATGCCAAGGGTAAGGTGATCTATGTGGGCAAAGCCATCAATATTCGCTACCGGGTCAACAGCCATTTTAGCAATGACGCGCCCAGCCTTCAAAAGCAACGCTGGGTCAACTATGTTCATGGTATCTCGCACACAGAGTGTGCCACCCCGCTCATGGCCTCGCTACTGGAGTCGGCCGAGATCAAGCACCGCTGGCCCCGCTTTAATGCGGCACAAAAAAAACAAGAGGATCAGTTTGGCTTGCATGTGTACGAAGATCAACGCGGCTACCTGCGATTGATCATCGATAAGAACAGAAAGACCTTACCCTTACTGCAACGGTTCTATCTGTTGGTCGATGCGCAGGCGCGCCTGCGCAAACTAATGCGCGAATTTAACCTCTGCCCCACGCTTTGCTTTTTTCAAGATTCTTCTCAACCCTGCGAAGGAATCAAAGAGGGCTACTGCAAGGGGGCTTGTGTTAAAAAAGAAAGTGCCGATTTGTATAACGAACGTGTACAAGCGGCCTGCCATCAATTGCAAGCAGAACCCAGCTATGCCATTATCGATCGCGGATTGCAAAAAAATACCTACTCCTGCATTTTGGTAGAAAGAGGCCTATTTTTTGGAATGGGCTATGTTCCCAATAAAGTGGCCCCGACCCATCTACAGACTCTAAAAGAGTTTGTGACCCGCTATAGAGACAACAGTTACATACAGCGAACCATTCGGGAGCATGCCGATCAATATCCCCAAAAAGTAGTTACGCTCAATGTAGCCAAGTAAATTCCGCGGCCCGGGGCATTGCCCCAAAAGTATCGCTGGCCAGTGCAGGGGGAATGGCTAGTTTTCGAAGGTGAGTATCTAAGAAAGCCCCGTCAACCGTTAGAATGGCCGCCAGCGTATCGGTATTCTTAAACAATTGGTGGCGGATGGTCCAGCGAGAAAAATCCCTTCGCGCTGCCACTAACTGCAGGTCGATCGCGACGGTATCGCCCATTTGAAGTTCTCGTTTAAAGCGGCTTTCTTCTCTAAATAAAATAGGGCCGATCTGCAATTGATGAAATACCGTTTCGGTAAGTCCCATCGCACGCAAAAACTCCATGCGGCACATAGCCCCCCAATCGTAATAGACCGAATGACGAACATGAAAATTAGCATCTATATCGGCCCAGCGCAGCTGGATGGGGAGCAAAAAAGTATCCATGAGACAAAACTACAAAACAGAACTTCAAATTTGTATTCGGTAAAGTCCGAACCCTTAATTTTACAGCCCTAAATTACCGTCATGAAAAAATGGATACTGAGTTCGCTGGCGCTTACCACCGCGTTTGCTGTATTGGCACAAACCGGCCCTGCCAAAAAAGTTGTGGCCCCGGTAAAAAAACCAGCTACCGCCACCTCTACTGCCAAGCCTGCTACCCCGGCGGCCACAAAACCTGCTGCCGCTGCTGCCATGGCCATGGTTACCGATCTTGATTCGGTCAGCTATGCGCTGGGCATTAGCCTTGCCTCTTACTATAAGACACAAGGTGTTACTCAACTCAATACAACGCTTCTTGCGCGTGCCGTATCTGATTTTTTGCAAGGAAAACCCACCTTGATCGACAATTCGGCCAGCTCTACCATTTTAAACAACTATATGACACGCTTACAAAACGAAAAATCAAAATTCAACAAACAAGAGGGTGAACTTTTTTTGGCCGCCAATAAAAAAAGGGCCGAAGTAACCACCACCGAAAGTGGATTGCAATACGAAGTACTGGTACAAGGCACCGGTGAACAGCCCACGGCGGCCGATACGGTTACTTGCCACTACCGAGGTACTTTTTTGGATGGAAAAGGATTTGACAATTCGTACGACAGAGGTCAACCCATCAGCTTTCCGCTAACCGGTGTTATTCGGGGTTGGACCGAAGGATTACAACTAATGAAAACCGGATCTAAATACCGCTTTTACATTCCGTATACATTGGGCTATGGCGAATATGACTACATGTCCATTCCCGGAGGCTCTCTGCTCGTTTTCGAAGTAGAGCTAATCGATATCAAAAGAAAGAAGTAACGGTAACTACCCAATGGCCTCTTTGGCCCAACCTAAGGCCAACGTAAATTGCTGCTCGGGCGTTAGGTGGGTATTGTCAAGCACTTTTGCATCGGGTGCCTGCCTAAGCGGGCTTTCTTCTCGGTGCGCATCCATGTGATCGCGAAGAGCCAGGTTCTCACGCACGGCCTCCATTGAAATACCCGGGTCGGTGGCGGCCAATTCTCGGTAGCGCCGTAGCACACGGGTCTCGGGGTCGGCCGTCATAAAGATCTTGAGTTCCGCTTGCGGAAAAACGACCGTACCAATATCTCTGCCATCCATTACAATGCCTTTGGCTGCGCCCAGACGCTGCTGTTGCTGCACAGCGAACTTTCTTACCGTTGCGAGTGCAGCCACTTTGCTGACTTGCTCGGCCACTTTCAGTTCACGAATCAACGATTCTACATTTTCTCCATTCAGCATAATATCACTGGCTCCTCGGGCCGGATTAAATGCAAAGCCCAGCTCGATCTGCGAGAGGGCCTGCTGCACTTGCTGCTCATCGGTAATATCCACGCCACTACGAAGCATATACAGGGTCACGGCCCGGTACATGGCGCCACTGTCTACAAATACATAACCCAGCTCTTTGGCCAATGCCTTGGCCAGGGTGCTTTTTCCGCAACTGGACCAGCCGTCTAGGGTAATGATGATAGGTTTTGGTGCCACGGCTCAAAAATAGAGAACGAGCACCATAATAACACAACCAATTATTGCGCCTTGCTGGGAGCCGGAAGAGTTTGTTGCAGCGTAAAGAAAAGTTTGGCCTTTTCTTCGTCGGCATCGGCAATCAAGACATCGCCTGCCTTTACTTGCATATTTAGGATCTCTTCTGCAAGGGGGTCTTCGAGATATTTCTGGATGGCACGGTGCAAGGGTCTGGCCCCAAACTGCACATCGTAGCCTTTATCGGCCAAAAAGTTCTTGGCTTTTTCGGTCAGCTCCAGTGTAAAGCCCAGGTTGGTGAGTCGCTTCATGACCCCCTTCATCAAAATATCGATAATGTGAAAGATGTTGTCGAGCGACAAACTATTAAAGATGACCACGTCGTCGATACGATTCAAAAACTCGGGAGAGAAGGTCTTCTTGAGCGCTTTTTCAATAACGGCTTTGTTAGCCTCTTCTTCGTTTTCAAATTTGGCGGCCGTAGTAAATCCAACCCCTGTTCCAAAATCCTTTAGCTGACGAACGCCAATATTCGAGGTCATAATAATGAGGGTGTTCTTAAAATCGACCTTACGCCCCAACCCATCGGTTAGCTGGCCATCATCTAAAACCTGTAATAAGATGTTGTAAATATCGGGGTGTGCTTTTTCGATCTCATCGAGCAAGATAACACTGTACGGTTTGCGGCGTACACGCTCGGTTAGCTGACCGCCCTCTTCGTACCCTACATAGCCGGGCGGGGCCCCAATGAGACGGCTTACGGTAAACTTCTCCATGTATTCGCTCATGTCGATGCGAATAAGCGATTCATCGGAATCGAACATGTGACGGGCCAACGAACGAGCCAGTTCGGTCTTTCCTACTCCGGTGGGTCCTAGAAAAATAAAGGTACCAATGGGCTTGCGGGGATCTTTAAGACCAACCCGGTTACGCTGAATGGCTTTTACCACTTTTTGAATAGCCTCTTCTTGTCCAATGACCATCCCCCTCATATCGTCTGACATACGGCGAAGCTTTTCCGTCTCGGCCTGTACCATCCGCTTTACGGGAATTCCGGTCATCATACTGATTACTTCGGCAATATCTTCTTCTCCAATCGGAAAACGCTTGTGTTTGCTCTCTTCTTCCCAATCACCCTTGGCTTTTTCGAGTTCTTCTTGCAACCGTTTCTCGGTATCGCGTAGCGAAGCGGCCTCTTCGAACTTTTGGCTCTTGACCACTTTGTTCTTTTCGTTCTTAACGTCCTCTATCTTTTTTTCGAGCTCGGTTATGTTTTGAGGAACATTGATATTCTTAAGATGTACGCGAGCCCCTACCTCATCCATTACATCGATGGCCTTATCGGGCAGTAAGCGGTCGGTCACATACCGATCAGAAAGCTTAACGCAAGCGTCAATGGCCTCTTGGTCGTAGTTAACATTATGATAATCCTCGTATTTACTCTTGATATTATTCAAGATCTGGATCGTATCGTCGACACTGGGCGGATCAATGACCACCTTCTGAAAACGTCTGTCGAGGGCACCGTCCTTTTCGATGTACATGCGATACTCATCGAGAGTTGAAGCGCCAATGCACTGGAGCTCTCCACGAGCGAGAGCGGGCTTAAAGATATTGCTGGCATCGAGCGACCCACTGGCACCGCCAGCGCCTACGATGGTGTGGAGCTCGTCGATAAATAAGATTACATCGCGATTCTTTTCGAGTTCGTTCATGATGGCTTTCATGCGCTCCTCGAATTGCCCGCGGTATTTGGTACCGGCCACCAGCGCAGCCAGGTCTAGTGAGATCACTCGCTTGTCGAATAAGACCCTAGAAACCTTTCGTTGCACGATGCGCAGCGCCAACCCCTCTACGATGGCCGTTTTACCCACCCCGGGCTCACCGATCAAAATGGGATTATTCTTTTTGCGACGCGACAAGATCTGCGATACCCTTTCGATCTCTTTTTCGCGTCCCACAATAGGATCGAGCGAACCCATCTCGGCCATTCGGGTAATATCCCTTCCGAAATTATCAAGTACCGGTATTTTACTCTTGGTGGCAGCACCCGATTTACCCGCCGGCTTGGCAGCGCTAAACTTCTTTTCTTCGTCGAACTCCTCTTCGTTTTCTTCGGGAAACTCGGCCCGCGGCTCATTCGATTTGACAATACCGAGCTCTTGTCTGAAAAGATCGTAATCGACATCGAACTGATTGAGGATCTGTGTAGCGATATTTTCTTTGTTCTTGAGAATAGAAAGCATTAGATGCTCGGTCTCGACCGTGGCACTCTTGAGCGCCTTGGCCTCTAAAACCGTAACGCGAATTACCTTCTCGGCCTGTTTGGTCAAGGGCAACGAATTGATATTGGCAACATTCTTGCCCGTCTTATCCTTTACCGCCATCTCGATCTCTTTACGAAGCTCGTAGAGGTCAATATTAAAGCTCTTTAGAATGCGCAGGGCCGTGTTGTCGCCCTCTCTGATGAGTCCCAATAACAGATGCTCGGTGCCGATAAAATCATTACCCAACCGCAATGCCTCCTCGCGGCTAAACGAAATGATTTCTTTGACCTGCGCAGAAAAATTATTATCCATTTTACAGATTGTTACTGTTGTTACAATATTAACAAATAAATTTGGGAACGGTCTCCAACAGGTTATAAACCCCTGTTAATAAAAACCGTTATCTCCCAATGGAAGTCAAAATTGAGACCAAAGAGCGTTTTCACGTAGTTCGTCTTGCAACTGCGTGCTTTACTGCTACTATGGCAGACGAGCTAGGCCAAAAACTGACGGCCTTTTTGGAGGCGGATGTTAAATCGTCTGGAACGCCCGGCAACATTGTATTAAACATGACGGCGGTCAGCGCCATCGACCCCGAGGGCGGCAGCGAACTGCTACAACTGCAACAACGGTTTTACGAACAAAACCGCTCTTTTGTTATTTGTGAACTTCAGCCGCCCGTCGAGGCTGTATTAGAGCAAGAAGAATTGGTAGAGCTGATGAATGTAACACCCACCGAAAGTGAAGCTTGGGATATTGTACAGATGGAAGAGATAGAACGCGAATTGCTCGATAACGAATTTTCTACCGACTAGTCATTATGTTTTCTGTTACCATACTAGGAAATAATTCAGCCGTGCCGGCCTACGAACGGCTTCCAACCAGCCAGCTCGTAACTATGGACGGACAAAAGTTCTTAGTGGATTGCGGAGAGGGAACGCAGCTGCAACTCATGCGCTACAAGATCAAGTACAGCCGTATCTCTCATATTTTTATTTCGCATTTACATGGCGATCATTATTTTGGTCTGATCGGGCTTATCAATAGTTTTGGTTTACTCAACAGGCAGCAAGATCTGATCGTCTTTGGACCACCGCCCCTTAAAAAGATCATCGAACTGCAGTTGCAGGTAGCCTCTACCCGTCTTCCTTTTTCGCTACAGATAAAAGAGATTGCAGGCCCGGGATTACTTTACGAAACCGAAGAGATCGAAGTAAGCTGTTTTACCACCGATCACCGCATTACCTGTTACGGATTTAGTTTTTGCGAAAAAACCATCACCCGAAAAAGACTGGCACAGCAAGGGCAGCCCCGTCGCTATGCCTACTGCGCCGATACTCGCTATAACGAGTCTTTATTGGAGCACATAGATCGTTTTGACCTGCTCTACCACGAGTCTACCTACCTTGATGACCAGCGTGAAAAAGCCGAGTTGCGTTTTCATTCTACCGCCAGGCAAGCGGCGCTGCTGGCTCAAAAGGCACAGGTAAAAAGACTACTATTGGGGCATTTTAGCAGTCAATACGAACAGCTCGATCAATTTGAAACAGAAGCCAGAGAAATTTTTCCGGCAACGGAATTAGCCGAACAAGGGGTAACGTATTTGTTGTAGGACGAGTTGTTAATCTTCTTCCCAAAAACCCATTTTTCCGAATTTCTCTATACGATCCTGAACCCTTTTTTCGGCAGGAATATCACGCAGTGTTGCCAATACGCGCAACAAGTGTTCTTTTAGAATACGAGCCGACTCGTCGTAATCCCAGTGTGCTCCACCGGGAGGCTCAGGAATAATGCCATCAATAAGGCCAAAGCCCAACATTTTGTCTGCGGTAAGACGAAGCTGTTCGGCGGCTACTTCTTTTTTATCCCAGCTACGCCATAAAATAGAGGAGCAGCTCTCTGGGCTAATAACCGTGTACCAAGTATTTTCCATCATGTACACACGATCGCCCACGCCAATTCCCAAGGCTCCGCCACTGGCTCCTTCGCCAATGACCACACAGATAACCGGCACCTTAAGCCTGATCATCTCGTAGATATTTCTGGCAATGGCTTCGCCCTGGCCCCTCTCTTCGGCCTCAAGCCCCGGGTAAGCGCCCGGCGTATCTATTAAAGTGATGATGGGCTTATTGAATTTCTCGGCCAGTCTCATTAATCGCAGGGCCTTTCTGTATCCCTCGGGATTGGCCATTCCAAAATTTCGGAGTTGACGGGTTTTGGTGTTGATTCCTTTTTGCTGGCCAATGATCATGACCGTTTGACCGCCTAGGGTGGCGAATCCTCCCACCATAGCCTTATCGTCCTTTACATTTCTATCGCCGTACAGCTCTACAAAATTCTCCGTCATTTTCTCGATGTACTTGAGCGTATAAGGGCGATCGGGATGACGACTTAATTGAACCCGCTGCCAGCTGGTCAGCTGGCCCGTAATGGCTTGTCGCTTCTCTAGTACCTGCGCTTGCAGGTCTTCTATTACTTGGTTGTAATCTACCTTACCCTTGGCTGCTTTTTGTTGCAGGTCGGCTATCTCTTCGATCAGCTCTTTGATAGGCTTTTCGAAATCGATGAACTGGCGGTTCTTGTCTTGCGGCATAGCGTGCTGTAAGAGGGCTAAATTAAGCATAAAATCGAATATCTAATTGGTTCATTGTCCGCCCTGTAACAAGGTGTAGTTGCTCAAAAAATTTTGGAAGAACCGCCAGCTGCGCTTATCTTTGCCGTCCCGAAAAATTCGGGCAACGGATCGGTAGTTCAGTTGGTTAGAATGCCGCCCTGTCACGGCGGAGGTCGCGGGTTCGAGTCCCGTCCGGTCCGCAAAACCCCTTGATAATCAAGGGGTTATTTATTTTGTGTAAATCAAAATGTAACACGGCACCTCTGCACAGGAAAAGCATTTGAGCAAATTGAATCGTATAATCACAAAATGCAGGGACGATAACAGCTTTTGTATAAATCAGAGGTTAACACACCCATCGTCATACTGAGTGGAATAAAAAGAAGCGAAGGTTAATTTTTTAATCTATTGGCTTGTCTTCTTAACCGGGGAATAGTAAATCAAGCAATGACAGGATGGCGATAGCTCAGCGGTTTAAATATCCAACGCTTTGTTTTACGATAAAAAAATCACTACTGTTTAAATACTTTGTATGTCTCCTTCCCTGTTTGCAACAAGTAAGCGCCAGAAGCAAAATTTGATATCGGAATTTGATGATGACCGACTGGCAGGACGCCTTTCCATACCACGATGCCCTGCATATTTATCAGACGTAACTCCTGGTATTCGGCAAGATTTATATGTATCACTTCTTTAGCTGGGTTGGGATACAGCACAACATCTGTTTTATTTTCGGGGTATTCAATTCTGATTACTTTGCTGTAGCTGAACTTTTCATCCAGATCCCGCTGCAATATGCGGTAATAATGCTGCGTACTACTATTAAAAGGCCCTTTATGTAAAAATTGATAATTACGCACTGTACCGCTGGTGCCCGCAGCAGGCAAAGTAGTTACCGCTGTCCACTGCTGCGCATTAATGCTGTGCTGCACCTGAAAGTCTTTCGTATTTTGCTCAGATGATGTTGACCAGTTTAACTCGATACCTTGGGCTAGTTTTTTGCCAGTAAAGTTCAGCCACGTAACTGGAAGTGGGGCTGTCAATACCTTGTTTGAGAAATAACTGATGCGGTTGCTGGATTCAGATATAACCGCAATATCATTGTCCCCATCATTGTCCACGTCAGCAATATAAACACCTGCCGTGGACGGAGGAAGATTAGTTGAGGGATTGAGATTGATATACGGATCAAAGCTTAAGTTACCAACACCTGAACCTGATGACGTGTTCCGGATCACGTAGCAATTATAATATCCCCCGTTAGGCGGGGCCGGGTCTCCTACAAAAGCCAGATCATTTTTCGCATCGCCATCCAAATCGCCAATATAGGAACGAAAAAAAATACTGGACCCAACCGTTGTTTTTTGATAAGCTGCAAAGGAGATTGTTCCTGAAGAAGATGTATTTAGCAAAACCGAGAACCCGTCTCCTATCGGAATAACCAGATCTAATTTATCATCTGCGTCCATATCTCCAATAGAAAAAGAACTTGAACCGCCAGTGGAGCTATTGATTGAAAAGACTTGCTCAGTTCCAAAACTGAAAATACCAGCAGCAGTAGAAGTATTGCGGCGTATTTTAATAATGCTCGCGCCTATGAACGCGTCCCCACGGTAGACAATATCTACTTTTCCGTCGCTATCAAAGTCAGCCGCAGCCACAACATCAAGTAAACCTAAATCAATTTGTGGCAGAACTGATGAAAAACTGATATTTCCCGGTGATGAAAGGTTGCGATAAACCCTCCCACCTCCATAATAGCTAGACACCAGTATGTCCAGCTTGCCATCCCCATCAAAATCTGCAAGGCATAACCATCTTGGCCAGAGGCCACCAGTGGAAATGGTAGTAGTTGAAAATGACGGGGATCCTGTGGTGGAGGTATTCCTAGCTATTACAACCTGACTTTCGCTATTATAACGACATGAAACAAGGTCTATTTTTCCATCTCCGTCAACATCACCGCTTTTTACCTCGGCCCCACTGGCGAGATTTGCATTATACCCGCCTACCTCCGTGATCAGATATTGCCCGGTATTTGCACTTGAGTAACGTGTTTCGAAGGTGGCTCCTGTCCAGGTATTACCTGGACCTTGTGTTCCTGCGCTTACAGCAATTGCACCATTGCTTGATGTATTTAAATGAGTGTAAATGCCATTCCTTCCAAAGAAGGCCTCCATCTTGCCATCTCCATCCAAATCAGCATACCCCAAACTGTTGAAAGATTGCTGCGCAGGATTCGCATAAGCGGGATTACTATTTTTGATAACGAAACCCCATGAAGTGGTTTGTGCATTGAAACTGGAAGTGGAAAGAGGAACCCTTCTGTCGGCAGGAAGAGAAAGTATAAAATATTTAGAACTTTCAGCCATACCATTAGAGGTATAAACCCGAACCGGATTTCCTGCGCCCGGGGGAACTTTTACCGTAAGTGCAGTGGAGGTTGCGGCAGTAACCTCAGCTTTTACTCCCCCAAACCAGACCGTATTATTTGAAGTAACAGTATTAAAGTTGGTACCGGAAATGGTGATGGAACTGTATGCATGACCACTCGTCGGCGCGAGATTAGTAATTGTCGGTACTTGTGCCGATAACGGACTACGTAACACTGTTAAGATCAAAAAAACAACAACAAATTGCTTCATAGAAAATCGTTTTAGGTGAGAAAAACATATACCAACAATTTAGGTTACAAAAAAGCAGCCCAACGCATGTTGTTCAATTAAACCACCTTAATGTAATTTAATTTTATTATTTTTAAGTTATTGAAAATTGTCCGATTTTCTAGTTTTAAACGGTCCGAATGATTGGGAGAAGGTCAACACGTGTAAAGCAACCAAGTGTTTCAGCTATGCTTCAGTAATCTGCTTATTAATATGAATAAAAAATTCAATATCAATCTATTAAATAACATTTAAATAGGACCCGTCCGGTCCGCTAGGTTCCCCCAAGGGTCTTTAATAGGCCTTGATTCACAAGAGTCAAGGCCTATTTTGTTTCAGTAAGGTTCGTTTTACTTCGTACTTTTTCGCTAAATTGTTTCAGTAATGTTTCAGTATTAGTTCATACCTGCAACTTAAACCCAAACTACCCTCAAAAAATTCTTGCTGCTATGAAACCGTTCGTTCTCTTCGCCAGTTTTTTTCTTTTCTATATTCAATTATTGGCTCAAGTCGGTGTAGGAACAGTTACCCCATCTAGCAAGTTTGAAATTGTTGGCGCCGGCACAACATCTGCTACTACTGCCTTTAAGGTCCGAAATGCCAGCTCTACCATCTTTAGTGTCAGAGACGACGGATTGGTAGAGATGGCATCTACCACCCAAGGCTTTTTGCCGCCACGAATGAACAATACTGCCGTAAATGCAATCTCAAACCCAACACAAGGGCTTGTAGTGTTCTGTACCGACTGTGGTAATAATGGCGAGCTACAGGTTTACAATGGAATAACCTGGACCAATGCGGTGGGGGGCAATCGAAGTCCTGCAATTGGATCGCTATATGGTGGCGGAGTTTTGGCCTATTTGTTGCAACCGGGAGACCCAGGCTATGATCCAAATGTGTTACATGGTATCGTAGCAGCTACAACCGACCAAAGTGCAGGTATAAGTTGGAATAGAACTGCAGGGCAATATACACAAACTACCGCATCGAGTTTTATAATCGGGGGAGGCCTTTCTAATACCACATCAATTATAGCTGCTCAGGGTACCCCAACCACAAATTATGCTGCGGGTATTGCAAGCGAATACGAAAATGAAAATTACTCATATGTTTGGTATTTGCCCAGCAGAGATGAGTTAAATAAGTTATACCTAACCAAGAATTTGATAGGAGGCTTCCATGATGCTACTTATTGGTCATCTACGGAGCATGCTAGCTCGCCTGGCAACTGGAATCAGGCGCATTGCCAAAACTTTTCTACTGGAGCCCAAGGGGTATGTTTTAGAGAATCAATTCTCAGAGTAAGAGCGATAAGATCTTTTTAACAGACGCAAAACAACTTGCCACCAATAGAGATCTCCCTTGCCACTGATACTGATAGAGCCACCATCTATCGGCTAAGACATGAGGTTTATGCAGCTGAGCTGATGCAACATCCGTCAAGCGACACATCGATGCTGATGGACCCATTGGACGATTTCAATACCTATATTGTTGCTAAAGAAAGTTCGGCTATTGTGGGTTTTATCAGCATTACCCCACCCCAAAAGAATACCTACTCGATCGACAAATACTTCTCTAGAACCGAAATACCGTTTGCAATAGATGAGCGAACGTTTGAGATCAGACTATTGACCGTTGTTAAAGCGTATCGCGGTAAGCCCCTAGCCTTACTGCTAATGTGGGCCGCCTTTCGATGGATACAGTCTTTCGGAGGCGCTACCCTAATGGCTAGTGGTTAAGTTCAGATAACTGACTGATGTTTCAGTAATGTTTCAGTTAATCACTCTAAAGAATAGTTATAAATATGAAATTCAACACATTAAATAATATCTAAAAGAGTCCCGTCCGGTTCGCAATCAAAGCCCCTCAAAAAGGGGTTTTGTTGTTTTATACCACTTGCCGTCGATACGACCGCCGATAGGATTCATTTATTTTCCAAGCACCAGACCCACTCCCCCTAATTTAATCGCGGTTCCTATACCATTGAGATAATTATGAATATGTACGCATGTTTTGCTATAAATTCACAAACGAATTAATTCTACCAAGTATTTGAATAAAACAACCTGCAAACAAAGAAAATGAGTAAATACATTTTTCCGGTTATTGTTGTAACGCTATTTATTTTCTCATGTAAGAAAAACACCGACCAACATCAACAACCCCCATCCGTGACCGATGCTGATGGAAATGTTTACACGACAGTTAAAATAGGAGATCAGATCTGGATGAAAGAAAATTTGAAAACAACCAAGTATAATGATGGTACACCCATCACTAAATATGTAAGGTCAATTCATGGCAACAACTGGTTAAACCTAAATACACCCCTAGCCTTGTATCAATGGGCAGACACAAGTGATTTGAACAATGTACATTCCAATCCAATCCCATATGATTACTATGGAGCGATGTATAATCATTTTGCAATAGAAAGCGGCAAGCTCGCACCAGCCGGATGGAGAATTCCAACAGGACAGGATTTTCTAGTATTGAAGAATTATTTGGCGAATAACGGATATGCAGGCAAAGAAGCGTTGGCATTAAAATCAACCTCTGGCTGGCTTACCATGTCAGGTAACGGCCTTGATGCAGTTGGGTTCAGGGGATTACCAAACGGATACGTAAACACACTTGGGGGCCCAACGCTTGCTGAAGGAATATGCACATGGGCAACATCAGAAATTAACCCAACCAACAACACTAGAAAAATGGTGCAACTTTTTGACAAAGACACGTTGCTTGTGCTTGCCAATCCAATCCAACTTGGTGCTGGAATTAGGTGCATTAAAGAATAAAACATAAATCTTACTTGAGTTCTTTTGTATTTGTTGTCCTCTGATGCATTGACCTTCTAAGCGGATAGACAGTTTGTTTCAGCAATGTTTCAGTATGTCATTATTGAAAGTAAATAATACATTCAATATCAATTAATTAATTAGCATTTAAATAAGTCCGGTCCGCAAGGTTACCCCAAGGGTCTTTAATAGGCCTTGACTAACAAGAGTCAAGGCCTATTTTGTTTCAGTAAGGTTCGGTTTACTTCGTATTTTTTCGAGACACTATGGAGTTTTTCTAGATGCAATTTCTTACCTTTCTTTTAAACCAAACCCAAAAGACATGATACTAAAAAAAAATGATGCTCCAAAGTTGTCTCGTTTTCATTTTTTCCGCCCTTCTCGTTAGCTGTGATGGTAGCGAAAAAGGAAAATGGTCAGCCGGTGACAAAGAAAAAGCTCGTTCCGAGATGGAAAAAACTCTTCTTGACCCCAGCACAGAGGGAAGTGAGTTTTTTGCAAAAAAAGAAGTACGTGACCAATTTATCGATTGTTCGCTCGGTAAATTAGAACAGAATTACGCCTCTTACAGTGACGCAAACAATGACCTTGAGGGCTGTAAGAAAATTGGTGAAGAGTGTGCGCTTGCGCTGGTGGAGACCGCTACCCCCACCGAGGAAGATAGCGCGACACCCGCCGAGCAAGAGGAAAAGACTACAGACCAGTAATTCTTAGCACATAAACCAACATTACTTTAAAAGCAAATAGGCTCTGATCCTAAGATTCGCTTTTGAAGTTTTTAAAGGCCTTGATTCAACCGAGTCAAGGCCTTTTTCCTTGCTGTAAAGGGCTCTATATCGTAACAACCGAAAAGAAGTCACTGCCCATTTTAATTCTTGAACACTCCTTTCGAGTTCAACGGGCAAGAATAATCGCAAGATTGCGTTAAAGGGTAAATACGCGAATGCTGCTTATCAGTTTTCTATTTACCGCTCTTACGATGCCCATGGCTTGGTCGACCCCCACTGGACCAGTATATAAAACCAGGGTCAGACTGGTCGCTATCGAAAATCTTACCTGGGAGCAATTACCCAAAGAGACCTACAAAGGAAAAAACGGATACTCGCTTCGACTAGAGGGTCTGCAAAAAGGGATCAACGACCATGCACTTGCCCGAGGAATCGTAGTGCACGGAGCCCGCTATGTCGATCCCGATGCGGCTCGCAAAACCGGCTGGGTGGGCAGAAGCCAAGGCTGTCCGGCTGTACCGGTTCGTATTCACCACCAACTGATCGATCTGATAAAAGGGAATAACTGCGTCTTTATCTATCATCCCTCTTATGCGCAGCATACAGCGCAATACGCACCTATGTTTATAACTAAAGCCTATAGGGGCGAGCAGGATTAATAAATTTGCTCCATGAGCGAACCCTTAAAAGTGGGGGTAATCGGAGCCGGTTACCTAGGAAAATATCATATCGAGAACTGGAGATCGGTCAAGGATGCAAAATTGGTAGGTTTCTATGACCCCGACCAAGCCAATGCGATTGCCGTTTCTGATAAATATGAACTCCCCTGCTTTGAATCAGGAGAAGACCTGATCGAGCATTGTGATGTGGTCGATATTGCGGCCCCCACCGACCATCATGCCTTTTGGTGCGAAAAAGCGATCAAAAAAGGAAAGCATGTCTTTGTAGAAAAGCCCCTGGCCGCCTCTATGCAAGAGGCAAGACGCATTGTAGAGCTGACCCGCGAGTCGGGCGTTCGCTTGCAGGTGGGACATGTAGAGCGTTTTAATCCGGCCTTACTGGCCGTACAGCACCTGGACCTGCACCCGATGTTTATTGAAGTGCACCGGTTGGCGCAGTTCAATCCGCGGGGCACCGAAGTAAGCGTTATTCTCGATCTGATGATACACGACATAGATATTATTCTGAGTATCGTTAAAAGCGGAGTCAAGAATATATCAGCCAGTGGTGTGACCGTACTTACCGATACGCCCGATATCGCCAACGTACGAATCGAATTCGATAATGGCTGTGTGGCTAATCTGACCAGTAGCCGTATCTCTATGAAAAAGATGAGAAAGATCAGACTCTTTCAAAAAGATGCCTATATCGGAATCGACTTTTTAGAAAAAAAGGCCGAAGTAATCAAGTTAAAAGAAGAAGCCGACGAAAAAACATTTTCTTTCGATATAGATACTCCTACAGGAAAAAAGACGATTGCCATTGCCACCCCGACTATTCCTCAGATCAATGCCATTCAGCGCGAACTGGAATCGTTTATAGCATCCATTCGTAATCAAACAAGGCCGGTCGTATCAGAAATGGATGGACTTCTCGCAATGGAAGTTGCCCATCAAATCTTAGAGAAGATCGCCAATAATGTAGTGGGACACTAGTTAAGATCGCTGCTGTAAATAACGCTCGGCGATCAGTAGATCGATGGGGCGCGTAATTTTTATGTTGGTTTCTTCGCCCTCGACAATGGAAATAGAGCGCCCCTTTTGCTCCACAACGGTAGCCTCATCGGTAAACTGCTCTTGATAAGGGAGCGTAAAGGCTTCGTGTAGCCACTCGGCATAAAAGGTTTGCGGTGTTTGCACCAGCAGCACCCGGTCTCGGTTAAGAACGGCGGTAGAATTAACGCCGGTCGAATCGGCAGCCTGGCTGCGCAGGCGAATGCTATCGTTGGCAGCAATGGCCGGAACGACAGCGCCGGTCTCGACGGTTTTCTCGTAGCAACGCCGAATGAGCGCTGCAGTAACCAAACAACGTACCCCGTCATGCACAAAGACGATCGCATTGCTTGGATCGGTACGTGCCAAGCCATTCTTTACAGAATCAAAACGGGTGGCGCCTCCTTGGGTCAGTTGAATATTCTTTCCGATGTAGCCGGCCTGAATCAGTTGCTCACCCATTTCTATATAGTCGGGAGGAAGCACCAACACAATGTGAATGTCCGGATAGGCTTGAAAAAAAGCATCGATCGTATACGAAAGCAAGGGCCGATCGGCCAGCATTAAAAACTGCTTCGGCAAGGGTTGCCCCATGCGTAAGCCGCTTCCTCCTGCCACGATTATAGCCCACTTTTTCATGTCGTAAAGATAATGAAAGCACCCGCTCTGGGTCTCCCGGATATCAGGGCTGGCTTACTACCCTGTAGAGTCGCTCTACAATAGCGGCCGGGGTTATCTGGCGCATACAAGCATGATCGCCCCGAAAACAAGGCTTGTTACCAAATACAGAACAAGGGCGACAAGACAACTCAATTTGAACGGCAGACAGCAGTGGCTGCCCCCACCCCATAAAACCTGCATCAGGATGGGTAGCACCCCAAATGCTTACCACGGGCACATTGTACAAAGATGCCAAATGCATGTTGGCAGAGTCCATACAGAGCATCACATCGAGCTGACTAATCTGTACAAGCTCTTCGCGAAGTGAACCTCGACCAGCCATGGAGTGTACCTGAGCGAATTCTTTTTCCCAAGCAGCTAAGCTGGCCGCCTCGGCGCCGGATGCCCCAAAAAGCAGGATAGTATTGACGGCGCGCGCTTGCAACAGGGCCACAACCTCTTTCATTTGTTCGATCGGATAGGTTTTCTCGGGATGGCGCGCAAAGGGAGCTACGCCAATACGCAAGGGTCGCGCTGTCGCCATGGGCGAATCGCCAGTAATTTTTATTGCTGTCGAAACAGACGGTAGCGACATTGAAAAACCCAGTTGCTCAAAAACGCGTCGCATCCTTTCAAAACCACTGGGCAGAGCGCCCCTCACCTTTTGATAGCGGCGCGTGAGTTGCCTTTTTTGTTCTCTGCCCTTATCGAGACGCTGCCCCCTCACCCCACTCATTAAAAATAAAACCCTCAATACCCTTGTTCGAATTACATGGTGCAGATCGGCTACGGCACTGTAAGATCCGGCCTTACGAAGGGTAAAAAAAAGTCGAACTAATCCCAACAGACCACGGTGCTCCCCTTTTAGATCGGCTCCAAAAAAGGTTAATCGATCGATTCCCTCAAATAGGCATGCGTACGCGCGATCCGAAACCATGCATACCCTGACATCGGGATGCTGCTGCAGCAAAGCACGCAGCACGGGCACGGTCATGGCTACATCACCCAGCGCAGAAAAGCGCAACACCAACAAAGGAGCAGTAGAGGCCAATCAGTTTTTCTTTAGCTGATACAAAACGGGATTCAACGATTCGTCGTTGTACATCTTCATTTGCTTGTACACCTTCATGTATTTTTTTCCGGAGGCAATATCATGTAGTAATTGGTCAATGGCTGTGATCAGATCTTTTTGTTGCGCCAACAATACCTGGTTTTTTTCTTCGCAGGCCTGCCGGTGCGCCGGGCTAGCCTCCTTACGAGTAGCCTCAAGCTGCATATGATAGATCTTTAGGGCCAAAATGCTAAGCCGGTCAATGGCCCAAGCCGGACTCTCGGTATTGAAAGTAGCCGTGGCCAGCGGTTGTACATTGCTATAAATATTAAGCAACCAACTGTCGATATATTCGACCATATCGGTGCGTTGCTGGTTAGAGACATCGATCTGTCTTTTAAGGGCAAGACCTGCCGTAGCCTCGATTTGCGGATCGCGTACCAGATCTTCTAAATGCCACTGTACCGTATCGACCCAGCACTTGTGATAAAGCAGTGCCTCTACAGAGCCGGGGGCAAAAGGCTGCTCCAGCGTGGCATTTACATTGTTTACAAGATGATAGTCATGAATGCACCGCTCAAAAATAGTATAGCAAAGGTTGGCATTCATAATAGATAGTTCGACGGGTCAGGAACGAAAGCCCGCTAGTTGCTGCTACTGTTTTTTATATTTTTCATTGAGCCCTTTGACCAGATCGTCGGTAATATCGTAGGCTTTTTCTTTGTAATAGAAGAGGCCGGGCTCGTAAGAGATTATATAGGCGTATTGCCCGCCTTTGTTGTACTCCTCTAAGAAAGCTTCGATCTTTGATTTTATTTCGTTTTGCCTACGCATTACAAAATCGCCATATTCGGCATCCAGCGCTTGCTTGCGATTTTTCATCTGATCGTCGAGGTTCTTCATTTCGCGCCCCGCCGCTTCGCTCTGGGCCTGGTTCATAACCCCGGTGTTAGCCTGTTCTTGGTAGTAATTATATTTCTGCTGCATGTTACGCGCCAACCTCTCCATCTCTGCGTTGATGGACTCTTCTCTTTTTAGCATTTCTCCCTTTAGCTCTCTGACCAACTCAAAATTAGCAGCCACGGAATCCATCTCGAAATAAGCCATCCGAAACGGACCGGCATTGGCGGTCTGGCGGGGTTTGCTCAATACAGAAGCGCCCGATCCTACCCTAAATTGCTGTACCAACAACCCGCCCAACAGCAAGGTCAACACCACATTCCAAACGATCATTCCGTTTTTACCCATATCCGTTTTTTTACAAATTTCCCTATTAATGACGAACAAATATAACGATTAGCCCGCTTTAAGAAAGGTGTAACACCCGGCTTGTGGTCACAAAAAAAGGCCGCGATTTACGCGGCCTTGGTATAGGGTTGATCGTCAGAAAAGACGAACTATTCTTCTTCGTCGAAGGCCATGGCCTCGCGTGTGGTTTGCAACAGCTCGTACTCCTCTTTGCTTCCCACAATAATCTGGTCGAACTCGCGAAGACCGGTACCGGCCGGAATAGGATGTCCGGTAATAACGTTCTCTTTGAGTCCCAGCATATCGTCGGTCTTTCCGTTGATGGCAGCGGACGAGAGTACCTTGGTCGTCTCTTGGAACGAAGCGGCAGAGATCCAGCTTTGCACACCCAAAGAAGCCTTGGTAATTCCGAGCAGTGTAGGAGAAGAGGTGGCCGGCTTCGCATCGCGATATTCAACCGGTTTTTTGTCGGCCCTACGAAGGATCGAATTCTCTTCTCTTACCTCGCGAAGGGTTACGATCTGACCGGCACGCAGCTTGGCACTGTCTCCGATCTCGGTCACGACCTTCTTGTCGAAGATATAATCGTTCTCTTCTACAAATTCGAATTTGTCGGTAAGGTCATCTTCTAAGAAGCGGGTATCGCCCGGATCGACAATATTGACCTTGCGCATCATCTGACGCACGATCACTTCAATATGCTTATCGTTGATACGAACCCCTTGTAAACGGTACACCTCTTGAATCTCGTTAACCACGTACTCTTGCACGGCGAATGGTCCTTTGATCGACAAGATGTCGAACGGCGCAATCTGGCCATCGCTCAGTGGGGTACCGGCCTTTACGAAGTCGCCATCTTGGGCCAGGATCTGACGTGTGAGCGGCACCAGATATTTCTTCTGCACCCCGTCTTTTGCCTCGATGGTGATCTCACGATTACCACGCTTTACGGCGCCCATCATTACCACACCATCGATCTCGGAGACCACAGCAGGGTTACCGGGATTTCTGGCTTCGAAGAGCTCGGTTACACGAGGAAGACCTCCCGTAATGTCTCGAAGCTTTCCTAAGATACGGGGGATCTTTACGATCACCTGACCGGCCTTGACCTCATCACCTTCTTCGATAATGATATGGCTTCCGGTGGGCAGGTTGTACGATTTTTTATCTTTTCCTTCTACCAGCAAAGAAGGAATCTTGGTCTTATCACGGGTCTCAATAACGACCTTCTCGCGGTGACCGGTTTGCTCGTCAGCCTCTTCGCGATAGGTAACGCCGTCGATCACATTCTCGAAACGAATGGTACCATTGATCTCGGCCATGATAACGTTGTTGAACGGATCCCACGTGCAGATCACATCGCCCTTGCTTACTTTTTGACCATCCTTTACATTGAGTGTAGATCCGTAAGGGATGTTGTTGGTAATAAGAAGGCGATCGTTCTTGGTATCGATAATACGAACCTCTCCGGTACGGCCAATGACCACGTTGGTCTTAACACCTTCGTTATTGGCAATGGCTACGGTACGCAATCCATCGAATTGAGTAGTGCCATCAAATTTGGCCATCAAGGTAGATTCTACCGAAGCCGATCCGGCCACACCACCCACGTGGAAGGTACGCAGGGTAAGCTGGGTACCGGGCTCCCCGATCGATTGTGCGGCAATAATACCTACGGCATCTCCTTTTTGTGCAATAGCTCCAGAGGCCAGGTTCTTACCATAACATTTTACGCAAACGCCACGCTTGCTCTCGCAAGTTAGCACAGAGCGAATTTCAACGGTTTCGATACCGGCATCTTCGATCTTCTTAGCCAGGTCTTCGGTAATCTCCGAACCGGCGGCCACCAACAATTTGTCGGTAACCAGATCGTAAACATCATGAAGCGAAGTACGCCCTTCGATACGATCGCTGAGCGGCTCAATAATATCTTCGTTGTCTTTGAGAGCGGTAGTGGCGATTCCGCGCAGGGTGCCACAATCCTCTTCGGTAATAACAACGTCTTGGGCCACGTCGACCAGACGACGGGTCAGATAACCCGCATCGGCAGTCTTAAGGGCGGTATCGGCAAGACCCTTACGGGCACCGTGTGTTGAAATAAAGTAATCCAATACGTTCAGGCCTCCTTTAAAGTTAGAGAGGATCGGGTTTTCGATGATCTCACTTCCGGTAGAACCTGATTTACGCGGCTTGGCCATGAGTCCTCTAATACCAGCAAGCTGCTTGATCTGCTGCTTCGATCCACGAGCACCCGAATCGAGCATCATGTATACGGAGTTAAATCCTTGCTTGTCGTTGCTAAGCTCGTTGATCAATGTTTCGGTAATGCGCGTATCCACACGGCTCCAAATGTCAACGATCTGGTTGTATCGCTCGTTGTTGGTGATCAGACCCATGTTGTAACTCTCCCACACCTCGTCGACTTCTCCTTTGGCATTTTCGAGCAGCTCCTCTTTTACATCGGGAATAATCAGGTCGTTAATATTGAACGACAGCCCTCCTCTAAAGGCGGTGCGGAAACCAAGTTGTTTAATATCGTCCAAGAACTTAGCGGTCTTGGGAACATTGGTAATGTTGATGATATCGCCAATGATCTCACGCAGATTCTTCTTGGTAAGAAGGGCGTTTACGAATCCTACCTCGGCAGGCACATGCTGGTTAAAGAGGACGCGACCCACGGTCGTCTCGATAAGTTTATTTTCGAGCTGGCCATTTTCGTTACGCACGAACGTTTTAACACGGATCCAGGCGTGCAGATCGATCTTTCCTTCGTTATGGGCAATAATAACCTCTTCGCTAGAGTAGAAGGCCTTTCCTTCGCCCTTTACAATTTCTTTATCGGTAGTGCGCTTGCCCTTGGTAATGTAATACAGACCTAACACCATGTCTTGAGAAGGCAGCGTAATGGGCGTACCATTCTGTGGGTTCAAGATGTTATGAGAAGCCAGCATTAGCATTTGAGCTTCGAGTATGGCCGCATGACTGAGCGGTATGTGAACGGCCATCTGGTCTCCGTCGAAGTCGGCGTTAAAGGCCGTAGTTACGAGCGGATGCAATTGAATGGCCTTTCCTTCGATCAGCTTGGGCTGAAACGCCTGAATAGACAAACGGTGCAGTGTGGGGGCGCGGTTCAGTAGTACCGGATGACCCTTTAAAATATTTTCGAGGATATCCCATACAACGGCCTCCTTCTTGTCTACCAATTTACGGGCCGACTTAACCGTTTTAACGATACCTCTTTCGATGAGCTTACGAATAATAAATGGCTTAAACAGTTCCGCAGCCATATCCTTAGGCAGACCACACTCATGCAATTTGAGTTCGGGCCCCACTACAATTACGGAACGGCCTGAGTAATCTACACGCTTTCCAAGCAAGTTCTGACGAAAACGTCCTTGCTTTCCTTTCAGTACATCGCTGAGCGATTTAAGGGCACGTCCGCCCTCTGCTTTTACGGCATTGGACTTACGGCTGTTGTCGAACAGAGAATCGACCGCTTCTTGCAACATACGCTTTTCGTTACGCAAGATCACCTCAGGGGCCTTGATCTCGAGCAAACGCTTAAGACGATTATTGCGAATAATAACCCTTCTGTATAGATCATTTAGATCAGAGGAAGCAAAACGACCGCCATCCAAAGGAACTAATGGACGAAGCTCAGGAGGAATAACAGGAATGTATTGCATCACCATCCACTCAGGACGATTTGTAATGCGAAGGTTGGCATCGCGGAATGCCTCTACCACGCTCAGACGCTTAAGCGCATCTGCCTTGCGTTGCTGAGAGGTCTCAGTGGCTGCCGCATTACGCAGATCAAAAGAAAGCTGATCCAGGTCGATACGAGCCAACAGATCGTGCACCGCTTCAGCGCCCATCTTGGCAATGAATTTTTGAGGATCGTCGTCGGGTAAGTACTGGTTCTCTTTCGGGAGCGTCTCTAAAATATCGAGATACTCCTCTTCGGTAAGCAGGTCGCCCATTTGCTGACCTTTCTCTTCGCGAATACCGGGCTGTATAACCACAAAGCGCTCGTAATACACAATGGACTCCAATTTCTTTGAGCTGGTGCCCAGCAGGTAGCCGATCTTATTGGGTAGCGATTTGAAATACCAAATATGTACTACGGGCACGACCAGTTTAATATGGCCCATGCGCTCCCGACGTACTTTTTTCTCAGTCACTTCTACCCCGCAACGGTCACACACGATGCCCTTGTAACGAATGCGTTTGTATTTTCCGCAAGCGCACTCGTAATCCTTAACAGGACCAAAGATCCTTTCGCAGAATAAACCATCACGCTCGGGCTTGTAGGTACGATAGTTGATGGTCTCTGGTTTGAGGATTTCACCATAGCTTCTCTCCAGAATATTATCGGGAGAGGCCAATCCGATGGTGATCTTCGAAAAAGGCGACTTGGGACGATTCTCTTTTCTTATTGCCATGATCGTATCAACGATTTGAGTGAATGTTTTTGTTTACTGATCAACTTGCTATTACTCGAACTTAAGGTCAAGACCGAGTCCGCGTAACTCGTGCAACAATACATTGAACGATTCGGGAACGCCGGCTCTGGGCACGTTCTCTCCCTTGACCAACGACTCGTAGGTCTTGGCACGTCCAATAATATCGTCACTCTTAATGGTAAGTAATTCTTGCAAAATATTCGAGGCGCCGTAGGCTTCGAGGGCCCACACTTCCATCTCTCCGAAACGCTGACCTCCGAACTGCGCCTTACCACCCAAGGGTTGTTGGGTAATGAGACTATAAGGTCCAATGGAGCGGGCGTGCATCTTGTCGTCGACCATGTGATGCAGTTTGATCATATAGATGATACCCACGGTCGCCTTCTGGTGAAAACGCTCTCCGGTTTCTCCATCATAGAGATACGTGTGTCCATACATAGGAATACCGGCATTGCTGCAATACTTGGCAATCTCGTCTACGGATGCACCATCGAAGATGGGCGTAGAGAATTTTAATCCGAGCTTCTCACCGGTCCATCCCAGAATGGTCTCGTAGATCTGCCCCAAGTTCATACGGCTGGGCACCCCAAGCGGATTGAGCACCACGTCTACCGGTGTTCCATCCTCAAGGAAAGGCATGTCTTCTTGACGAACGATCTTAGCCACGATTCCTTTGTTACCGTGACGACCGGCCATCTTATCTCCTACTTTCAGCTTACGCTTTACGGCGAGATATACTTTGGCCAGCTTAAGTACACCGGCAGGCAGTTCATCTCCGATACTGATATTGAATTTTTCTCTTTTGTAACGACCCAGCTCTTCGTTGAACTTAATGCTGTAGTTGTGCAAGAGGGTGTTGATCTTGTCGTCGGTCTTTTTATCTCCGGTCCATCCCAGCGGATTGACATTGGCGTAATCAAGACCTCGCAGACTCTTATCGCTAAACTTAGCGCCCTTGGCAATTTGAACTTCGCCAAAATTATTGCTTACCCCGGCCGATGCATGATCTTTGAGCAAGCTGCCGAGTTTTTCGAGCAATACCTCTTTTAAATCGATCTCGTTTTTCTCATGAAGTTTTTCGAGTTTCTCCAAAGAAGCCTTCTCGCGTACTTTGGCGTTCTTGTCTTTTTTGGCGCGCTGAAAAAGTTTTTTTCCGATTACGACACCTTCCACTCCATTGGGCGCTTTGAGCGAAGCATCCTTGGCATCCCCGGCCTTGTCGCCGAAGATGGCACGAAGCAGTTTCTCTTCTGGTGTGGGGTCGCTCTCTCCCTTCGGAGTGATCTTACCAATCAGAATATCGCCTTCTTTTACTTGCGCACCCACGCGAATAATACCATGCTCATCGAGGTCTTTGGTAGCCTCTTCTGATACGTTAGGAATATCGGGGGTCAGTTCTTCTTCTCCGAGTTTGGTATCGCGCACTTCGAGTTCGTACTCAGAAATGTGCACCGAGGTAAAGAGATCTTCTTTTACTACGCGCTCGCTAATTACGATGGCATCCTCGAAGTTGTAACCCTTCCAAGGCATAAAGGCCACTTTCAGGTTCTTTCCGAGAGCGAGCTCACCGTGTTGGGTAGCGTATCCTTCGGTCAAGAAATCTCCGTTCTTAACCTTCTGTCCTTTCTTAACGGCCGGACGCAGGCTAATGCAGGTCTCTTGGTTGGTCTTGATAAATTTGGTGAGTTTGTATACACGTAGATCATCTTCGAAACTGACCAGTTTTTCGTTGGCGTCACGATCGTAGCGAACGTGAATTTCATTGGCGTCTACGAACTCTACCACCCCGTTTCCATCGGCATGAATCTGAATACGCGCATCGCGGGCTGCCTTGGCTTCGAAGCCGGTACCTACAATGGGTACATCGGGGCGAAGCAGGGGCACCGCTTGGCGTTGCATGTTCGATCCCATTAGGGCACGGTTGGCATCATCGTGCTCCAAGAACGGAATAAGCGAAGCACTGAGTCCGACGATCTGGTTAGGAGCCACATCCATAAACTCCACATCACTCTTATCTAAAATGGGGAAGTCTCCGGTCTCGCGGCTAACTACTTTCTCTTCTTTTACATTCCCTTTCTCGTCGAGCGGTGTATTGGCCTGTGCGATCTTGGCATTATCTTCTTCTTCTGCACTTAAGAAGATCAACTCTTTCATATTTACTTTTCCTTCGGCCACGCGGCGATAAGGCGTTTCAATAAAGCCCATGTCGTTGATCTTGGCGTGTACGCATAACGTAGAGATAAGACCAATGTTGGGTCCTTCTGGTGTCTCGATGGTGCAAAGACGACCATAGTGAGAATAGTGTACGTCACGTACCTCAAAGCCGGCTCTTTCGCGACTCAGACCACCGGGGCCCAGTGCCGAGATACGACGCTTGTGCGTAATCTCAGAGAGCGGATTGGTCTGGTCGAGGAACTGAGAAAGCTGTGAGGTTCCGAAAAATGAATTGATAACAGAAGACAGCGTGCGGGCATTGATCAGATCGACAGGGGTAAAGACCTCGTTGTCGCGCACGTTCATACGCTCTCTGATGGTACGGGCCATACGGGCCAATCCCACGCCAAATTGCGCATAAAGCTGTTCTCCTACGGTACGTACCCGGCGATTGCTCAGGTGATCGATATCATCGATCTCGGCCTTACCATTGGTCAGGCGTACCAAATATTTTATAATCAGAATAATGTCGTCTTTGGTCAATGTCTTTTTCTCGAGCGGCAGATTTACATTGAGCTTGCGGTTGATCTTGTAACGACCCACTTCGCCGAGATCGTAGCGTTTATCGCTAAAGAACAATTTGTCGATAATACCACGCGCTGTTTCGTTATCGGGCGCATCGGCTCCACGCAATTGGCGATAGATAAACTGCACCGCCTCGAGCTCGCTGTTCGACGTATCCTTGTTAAGGGTGTTGTAGATAATGGCATAATCTCCGCCTACATCTTCGCGCTGAATAAACACGCTGGGCACCTCAAGAGAAGAGATTGTTTCGATCGCATCCTCGTCAAGCACGGTGTCGCGCTCCATAACGATCTAGTTACGCTCAATAGAAACCACCTCTCCGGTATCCTCATCTACAAAATCCTCTACCCAGGTGCGCAGCACACGAGCAGCCAGGCGCTTGCCAATATGTTTGGAGAGTGTCTTCTTATCGGTCTTGACCTCGTCGGCCATACCAAAGAGTTCCAAAATATCTTTATCGGTCTCGTAACCGATGGAGCGAAGCAAGGTGGTAACAGGGAATTTCTTTTTGCGATCGATGTAGGCATACATCACGTTGTTGATGTCGGTAGCAAATTCCATCCAAGCTCCCTTGAAAGGAATTACACGGGCCGAATAGATCTTGGTTCCATTGGGATGCACCGATTGCCCAAAGAATACTCCGGGTGAGCGATGCAGCTGAGAAACCACCACACGCTCGGCACCATTGATCACGAACGTACCGCGCGGTGTCATATAGGGAATGTTACCTAAGAACACGTCTTGCACTATCGTCTGAAAATCGACGTGCTCTTCGTCGTTACAGCTAAGACGAAGCTTAGCTTTGAGTGGAACGGCATAGGTAAGTCCGCGCTCCATACACTCTTCGATGGTGTAACGAGGCGGATCGATAAAGTAATCGAGAAACTCCAATACGAAAATGTTGCGCGTGTCGGTAATAGGAAAGTTGTCTTTGAACACACGGAACAATCCTTCGATGTTGCGTTTGTCGGGCGTAGTTTCTAACTGAAAGAATTCTTTGAACGACTGAATCTGTACTTCGAGTAGATCGGGTGTTTCTGCAAGGTGTTTGATCTTTCCGAAATCGATCCTTGCGTTCGTTTTTGCTGCAGACATAGCGTAAACCGGTTTTATCAACGTTCAGGACATACCTCTCTCGTAATGGCCTCCGAAGTAGAAAAGACGGAAGTCATTGTAAGTTAATTACTTACACACGGTCAAGGATGTCGAAAATATGTTTGGCCAAAATAAAGGAGGGCAAAGGTAAACAATTCAGAATCACCGCCAAAATTTGTTACCACAAAAATCCGGCCAAAATAGCTAAAGGGGTCTTGACAACGCCCCGCCCCGGTGCTATACTTACCTTATGCCTGCCTCTTCATTAAACCCCGGGGGCCGCCGACCAGGCCCCTTTATTGTTAGCCGTAAGGACCGGCTGGGAGCATTGCTACTGGCCTTACTGGTGCTGGCGTACTGCCTGCTCAGCCTGCCGCGCAATAGCCTGCAAATCTATTCGGCCCGCGTCGATTCCATGGCCACCAAAAAGACGAAAATCAAGTATAAATCAACGAATAACAAATCAAGTACCCCTTATACACGATCTTTTTATCGAACCGAAAGCACTGCCCCAACATCGCTCCCAAATAATGCGGTGGCAGCAGAGATCGGACCCAAAAAAGGGCCAACGAACCGAGCTGCTTTTCTTTTAAACAAGGCCGATTCGGCAACCCTGGAAGCACTGCCCGGTATTGGACCGGTACTCGCCTCGCGCATTGTTCGTTACCGAGAAAAACTGGGCGGGTTTTATGATCCCTCCCAATTGCAAGAAGTGTATGGCATCAGCGATTCCCTATACCTTTTTCTAAAGGACCGACTGACGTTGGTAACAGATAGTGCACTACTAAAAAAGATCGACCTCAACAACGCTTCACTAGAAACCCTGGGGCAACATCCGTACCTGCGGTGGGAAAAAGCAAAGCACATCGTTCGGTACCGACAAGCCAATGGACCCTTCCGAACGGTAAGCGACCTCGAAAAGATCCTCACGCTTGACTCGGTTACGCGGCAGCGATTCTTGCCCTATGTGCAACTTGATCCGATCACGATGGACTCGCCTGCCGCGGTACAACACATAAAAAAAGGCCCTCCGTAAGGAAGGCCTTTGATATAGGAAAAAGATAGTGTTAAGCGATCTCTACATCGGCACCAGCTTCTTTCAGCTTAGCAGCGATTTCTTCTGCTTCGGCCTTAGAAACATTTTCCTTAACGGTCTTGGGGGCACCGTCTACCATGTCTTTGGCTTCTTTCAGCCCCAGACCGGTAAGGTCTTTTACTACTTTAACCACGTTGAGCTTAGAGGCTCCACCGCTCTTCAAAATAACATTGAAGGCCGTTTTCTCTTCGGCAGCGGCAGCGCCACCACCTTCTCCGCCGGCTACCACTACGGCAGCAGCTGCGGGTTCAATTCCATAATCGTTCTTCAGAACATCAGCGAGTTCCTGAACTTCTTTCACTGTCAGACCTACCAGGCTTTCAGCGAGTGCTTTTACATCAGCCATTTGATTTAAATTTTTACCGTTTTCACTGCATTGAAGCTCCAACGGCGGTTTTAAAAAAATCTGCCTTTATACGTTCCTTTCGAAACACCCTCAGGCCTGGGCTTTTATTTTGATCGACCCTATTTTTAGGGCCAACTAAAATCGTTTACGTCGCATCGCATTTTGTTATGCGCAGCGCCATCGATTACTCGGCAGCAGCAGCAGCTTGCTTTTCGTGATGCTGCAACAGACCGGCCAATACGCGCTTGGCAGGAGATTGCAATAGCCCGATTACCTCGCCGATCAACTCGTTCTTGGTCTTGATCTGGGTAAGAGCCTTGAGTTGATTATCGCCACTGTACACATCGCCATTAATAAAGGCGGCTTTCAACACGGGCTTTTCACCGTTGCTCTCTTTGCGAAACGAGCTGATGATCATGGCAGGCTCCTTTGGATTGTCAGAGAACAACAATGCCGTTACCTTATGCAACGAATCGTACATGCCAGCGTATTTTTCGCTGTCCAGTGATTCCAGTGCTTTTTTGATGAGCGTGTTCTTGGCCACCTTCATCTCTACCTGCTTGTTAAAACAGGCGCGACGAAGCTTACCTACTTGCTCTACGGTAAGCGACTCGGTATCGGTTACATAAAAATTATTGTACTGAGCGAACTTACCTTTCAGTAACTCGATCACTTCGTTTTTTTGCTCTTTAGTCATTGTATTGACGTTTTGACTTTTTTCAATTGGGTTTATCGATCCGCGGCTTAATTAACGAAGGCCTTGGTGTCGATGGCTATACCGGGACTCATGGTCGAGGCCATGCTGATCCCTTTTAAGTAGGTTCCTTTCGAAGAAGAGGGCTTGGCCTTGATGATGGCGTTGAGCAACTCTTGGCTGTTCTCGGCGATCTTTTCAGGAGCAAAACTTACACGCCCGATAGAAGCATGTACAATACCCACTTTGTCGACCTTAAAGGCGATCTTACCCCCTTTTACATCGTTGATGGCTGCGGCCACATCGTTGGTAACCGTACCGGTCTTGGGGTTTGGCATCAGGTTGCGAGGCCCGAGCACCTTACCGAGCTTACCGATCTTAGGCATTACACTGGGAGTGGCAATGATCACATCGACATCAACCCATCCGCCTTCGATCTTGGTTACGAACTCATCGAGACCCACGAAATCGGCGCCGGCGTTCTTGGCATCGGCTTCTTTATCGGGTGTACAGAGCACCAATACTTTTTTGGTCTTACCTGTTCCGTGTGGCAGGGTCACTGTTCCGCGAATAGCCTGATCGGCCTTCTTAGGATCGACACCCAAACGAATGTGCAGGTCAACAGAGGCATCGAATTTGCAGGTAGTGATCTGCTTTACTAAACTAGAAGCCTCTTTGAGAGAATATGATTTGTTGGCGTCAACCTTGGTATCGGCCACTTTTCTTTTTTTACTGATAAATGCCATGATTCAATTTTTAAGACGTGAACATTAATTTTCCCAGGGTGCTTTACCTTCTACGTTCAGCCCCATGCTGCGAGCCGTACCGGCCACCATCTTCATGGCGCTCTCTACGGTAAAGCAGTTGAGATCGGGCATCTTGTCTTCGGCAATGGCCTTGATCTGGGTCCAGTTCACCTTTCCAACCTTGGAACGGTTACTTTCTTTAGAACCTTTTTGAATCTTGGCGGCCTCCAGTAACTGCACAGCAGCAGGAGGGGTCTTGATAATAAAATCAAAACTCTTGTCTGAATAAACGGTAATGAGTACGGGGAGAACTTTCCCTTGTTTGTCCTGCGTTCTTGCATTGAACTGCTTGCAGAACTCCATAATGTTGATTCCCTTAGAACCTAAGGCAGGTCCGATGGGAGGTGCTGGGTTGGCCTGGCCACCCTTGCACTGTAGCTTCACGAAGCCAGATACTTCTTTTGCCATGTCTTTAGATTTATTGGTTCAAGCGTACCGCCTTTGGCAGTACTCCCAAATTCCTCGTAAAAAAGAACTGATTGGGGCGGCAAAGCTACCGGTTAAATTCCGTTTAGCAATGGCTGTAGGCTTATTTTTTACGCCCTTCCTACTTTATTGATCTTCTGCGACTTATAAAAGATAAAATCCCGGTGTTGACAGGGACCTTAGCTGAGCTTTTCGACCTGCATGTAGCTGAGCTCTACCGGAGTAGCCCTTCCGAATATCTTGACCGTAACCTTTAGCTTCTTTTTTTCGTCGTTGACCTCTTCGATTACACCGTTAAAATCATTGAACGGCCCCTCTATGATCTTGATGGTCTCTCCTACGATGTACGGCTCAACCATGCTCATTCCACCGGCCTCGCTCATCTCGTCCATCTTACCGAGCATTTTATTAACCTCGGCCTTGCGCAAAGCGATTGGATTTTCTTTACCCAGAAAATGAATCACGTTAGTCGTGTTCTTGATAATGTCGCGCAGATCATCGCTAAGCTTTCCTTCTTTGATCTCGATCATTACATAGCCGGGGTAGTAGTTTCGCTCACGCATTACTTTTTTACCGCTGGCCACCTTATATACTTTTTCAACAGGTAAAAACACTTGCTTCACGATCTCACTCCAGCCACCGCGGGAGATCTCTTTATCGAGATATTCCTTTACCTTTTTTTCTTTGCCACTAATTACGCGCAGCACATACCATTTGGTATCTGCCTGAGGGCTGAGGCTTTCTGTTGTTGTGCTCACCGCTTCCATCAGAATAATTGTTTGTAGATGAACTGAAGTCCGTTACCGGTCGCAAAATCCATAAGCAACACGATAAAGGTTATAACCAAGGTAGCCACCAACACGATCATGGTAGACTGTTGAAGTTGCAACCAACTGGGCCAGGTGACCTTCTCGGCCAGCTCCAGGTAACTTTCCTTTAAGTAAGAGGTAATCTTGTTCATACATCTAGGTTTTTGCACGGGCAGAGAGATTCGAACTCCCATCAACGGTTTTGGAGACCGCTATTCTGCCATTGAACTATGCCCGTAAGAATCAAAAGTCACCGGCTATAAGGATTTTCTCCTGATAACCAATGACTTTTGAGATAACAAATATAAGAGATTACTTCAGGATTTCAGTCACCTGTCCGGCACCTACGGTGCGACCGCCTTCGCGGATGGCGAACTTGAGACCTTTTTCCATCGCAATGGGCTGGATCAGCTTAACGGTCAGCGCGGTGTTATCACCAGGCATCACCATTTCTGTACCGGCTGCAAGTTCTACCTCTCCGGTCACGTCAGTGGTACGGAAGTAGAATTGAGGACGATACTTGTTGAAGAATGGAGTGTGACGTCCACCTTCTTCTTTGCTGAGTACGTAAACCTCGGCTTTGAACTCGGTGTGAGGAGTAATAGAACCGGGCTTTACGATTACCATACCACGACGAATCTGGTTTTTCTCGATACCGCGGAGCAGCAGACCAGCGTTGTCTCCGGCTTCTCCCTCATCGAGGAGCTTGCGGAACATCTCAACACCGGTAACGGTAGAGGTCAGCGGATCGGGGATCAGACCTACGATCTCTACTGGCTCACCTACTTTAATACGACCACGCTCGATACGACCGGTGGCAACAGTACCACGACCGGTAATAGAGAACACGTCTTCTACAGACATCAAGAAGGCTTGATCTACTGGACGGGGAGGCAGCGGAATGTAGCTGTCAACGGCAGCCATCAACTCTTCTACTTGCTTAACGGCACCAGCTTCTCCTTCGAGGGCCTTAATGGCAGAACCCTTGATGATAGGCGTGTTGGCACCATCGAATCCGTAGAAAGTGAGCAGATCGCGGATCTCCATTTCTACGAGGTCAAGGAGCTCGGCGTCGTCGACCAAGTCTACCTTGTTCATGAATACGACGATCTTGGGAACACCCACCTGGCGAGCCAGCAGGATGTGCTCCTTGGTTTGGGGCATAGGACCATCAGTGGCAGCCACCACCAGGATAGCGCCGTCCATCTGGGCAGCACCTGTGATCATATTTTTAACATAGTCAGCGTGACCGGGACAGTCTACGTGAGCATAGTGACGGTTCTCGGTTTGGTACTCAACGTGAGCCGTGTTGATGGTGATACCTCTTTCTTTTTCTTCGGGAGCGGCATCGATCTCATCGTATTTCTTAGCCTGCGCCATACCTTTTGAAGCCAAAATGGTAGTGATGGCGGCAGTAAGTGTAGTCTTACCATGGTCGATGTGGCCGATGGTACCTACGTTAACGTGGGGTTTGTCCCGCTTAAAGGTCTCTTTTGACATTGTTATCGGTTTTTAGGTTGTGTTGACAAATTTATATTTACTCTGTTCTGTTTTCTTTACCCTGAGCCGTTGATGAGAATTGAACTCACGACCTCTTCCTTACCAAGGAAGTGCTCTACCACTGAGCTACAACGGCTGAAATAGCTGGAGAGCCAACTTCCGAATAACCTGAGCGGGAGACCGGGCTCGAACCGGCCACCTGAAGCTTGGAAGGCTACCGCTCTACCAAATGAGCTACTCCCGCTTGTTGCTGACTCGCCTGAGCGAATCGATTTATAAGAACTGCCACTTTCTGAACTTTCGATTTCTCTTTCGAAAGACAGAACCAGTGGGCAAGGATGGATTCGAACCACCGAACTCCGAAGAGGACAGATTTACAGTCTGTTGCCGTTGGCCACTTGGCTACTTGCCCGCCTTGAGCCACCTGCCAGAATCGAACTGGCGACCTACTGATTACAAATCAGTTGCTCTACCAGCTGAGCTAAGGTGGCTTACTTTTTTTAAGCCGTTGCTGGATGATTGGGCTTACCGAACCTGCCTAGCAAAAATCCAGCCGATCCGGGCAATAAAGAGCTACCCCAAATTTTGGGAAGGCAAAGGTAAGGGAATTTGAATATTGGAAAAATTTTAGAAAGAAAATTTACCGGTGCGGGCGCCCCAAAAAAAAGACCTCGTAAAGAGGTCCGCTTCGAGGTCAGGGCAATTGCTTCTCTTTTTTTCTTTTTAGCTGGGTAACCAGCGAGTGATACGCCCTCTCGAAGGATTGCTCGAAGGTCTTGCTGCAGGACTTGACAAACAGATCGCCCCGGGGAATGTGTACGCGAATCTCCACCACTTTGTCTTTGATGTGATGGGCCAGGTTGTCGAGCTTCAAAAACACATTGACATCCACAATGCGCTTACTGTAGCCGGGCAATTTGGCAACTTTTTTTTCTACGCGGTCAAGCAGCGATCCGTCAGCGTGAAAGTGCACCGATTGAATTTTGACATTCATAAAACAGGATTTGAGGATGAGTGATCGGGCTAGTAGGACGTATAAGTTACGACACAAAGCCCCCTGTTTCCAAAAAGAAGTTTCAAATTTTTGTTAATCCGAACCCGGCGAACGAATACCCTACCCCTTGGGATGAGCCTTACGATGGACGGCCCGCAACTTGTCGATGGTATTGTGCGTATAGACCTGCGTGGCCGCCAGACTGCTGTGCCCTAAAAGCTCCTTGACGGCATTGAGGTCGGCCCCATTATTGAGCAGGTGCGTGGCAAAACTATGTCTGAGTACGTGGGGGCTTTTTTGTTGCACGGTAGTGGCCTCTCCTAGTACTTTATTGACCAAGGCCCAGGCATAGCGGGGATACAGCTTTTTGCCAGATTCGGTTAGCAGTAGCCAATCTTGCCCGGCCTCGAACCTTTCTTTTTTTTGGTCGCGATACGATTGGATTAGCAAGACCATCTCTTGCGTGAGCGGAAGAATGCGCTCTTTTTTTCCTTTGCCCAGCACTTTTAGATGGGCTCGCTTAAGATCGATCTGATTCTCGCGCAATTGAATCAGCTCGCTAAGTCGCATACCGGTAGTATAAAACAAAGAGACCAGCAGGCGGGTGTTGAGTCCTTTCCAATCTTCAGAGGCCGTGGCCAGCAATTGCCCTAACTGTAGCGCCTCTTCTTCTTTGATAAAAGCAGGCAGGCGACTTCCCATTTTTGGGGTTGTTACTTGTGCCATTGGAGAAGCGGATACCTGCTGGGTGCGTAGCAAGTATTTGTAAAAAGACTTGAGCGTCGAGATCTTTCGCACCAGCGAGCGGGCCGTTACCCCCTGGTCTTTTAAAGAGGCCAACCAACTTCTGATCATGACCGGCTTGACCTCTTCGATATGGCATACGCCGAGTTGCTGATGCAAGTAACCTCCCCAATCACTAAGGTCTCGCTGGTACGCTAGTACCGTATGCGGTGAGTAACGCTTTTCGAATTTCAGATAGCTGCAAAAGCTATCAGCCAAAGTTGCAATGGGAACGGCGACAGACATTGCTATAAAACTACTTAATCTTGGCGGGGCCGCTAAAAAAAAGCCGCAGTGGTAAACTGCGGCTTTTGCATATTTTTTTGACCGGGCAGGTTGCGATTAGCTATCGAACTTACCGTTGGCGAGTTGTTGCTTGTAGATGGCTTTGAGAACCTCTCCTCTGCGTCTTACAGAAGGCTTTGTAAAGCTTTGACGCTCACGAAGTTGAAGAAGAACTTTTGACTTTTCAAACTTCTTTTTGTACTTCTTGAGTGCCTTGTCGATGTTCTCGCAATCCTTAGAGTCGATAATGAGCATGTTGATACCTCTTTTTGTTTGGAGGGGCAAAATTAGGGAAACCCGATCATTCTAAAAAATCTATTGGAGCGATCTTCCTTTGAGGGCGCCGGCCACTGCCTGGTCCATGGCACGTTCGGCGTAGGGGCGGCTGATCTCGTTGAGCGCCTCGATCTGGCGCTGAATAAGATCTTTGTCTTCGAGCGTGAGCGAAAGTTGCAACGATTGCATGGCCTCTGCGGTTCGAAGCATTTCTTCTTGCGTGAGCAGCGATGCGTTTCGCGCTATAAATTTCTCGGTTTGCCCCAGCAGCAACTCCCCTTCTGCCCGGGCCTCTGTTAGCGCTCTTAGTTTTATATCATCCCCGGCATTGGTGATACTATCCAATAGCATGCGTTCCACTTCTTGATCGGTGAGCCCGTATTGGGGCTTTACCTCGATCTGTTGTTCGGCACCACTGCGCAACTCTTTGGCCCGAACGGTTAAGATTCCATCGGCATTGATCAAAAAACTAACTTCTACTTTAGGAAACCCCGCAGGCATTCCGGGAATGCCTTTGAGATTGAACTCGGCCAGCTTTCGGTTATCGACCACCAGATCGCGCTCTCCCTGAAAGACCGAGATACGCATGCTGCCCTGCCCATCTTTTTGCGTGGTATACTGTCTGGCCACTTTGTAGGGGATCTTTGAATTTCTGGGTATAAGCACATCCATCAAACCACCCATGGTCTCTATTCCAAGGGATAGCGGCGTAATGTCGAGCAATAAAAATTCTATGTTATTGCCGGCCAAGATATCGGCCTGCACGGCAGCGCCCAATGCCACTACCTCATCGGGATCAAGTGTATCATTTAAGGTGCGTCCAAAAAATGCACTGACCTTTTCTTTGACAAGGGGTACGCGTGTAGAACCGCCCACCATCACCACTTCGTCGATAGCATGAATGGACAGACCGGCGTCTTGCAATGCTTGCTGGCAACAGACAAGGGTGCGCTCTACAAGCGGGGCAATAAGCTCTTCGAACGTAGCCTTAGAAAGCGAAACATCAAGTCCGGCTGCCTTGCCGGTAGCTTGTACTCGGGTAGTCAATTTTCGTTTTACTTCTTCTGCCGCCAATCGCATGGATGCCGATAGTGCAGGATCAACGGCCTTACTCTTTTCGCTGCCTACTAAAGTAGGCCACCAGTGCGCCACGATGGCACGGTCAAAATCGTCGCCACCTAAGTAGGTATCGCCATGGGTAGAGAGCACTTCGAAGATGCCATTACTGATACGAAGTACAGAGATGTCAAATGTGCCTCCTCCGAGATCGTAGACGGCAATTGTTTTTTGTTGCTGTTTGTCGGTGCCCAACCCATAGGCCAGGCTGGCAGCAGTAGGTTCATTGATAATTCGAAGCACATCGAGGCCGGCCAACTTACCGGCATCACGGGTCGCTTGTCGCTGCGCATCATTGAAGTAAGCCGGCACGGTAATAACGGCCTTGCTGACCGGCGTTTTGAGCATGTGCTCGGCTCGATCCTTTAATTCTTTTAAGATAAAAGAAGAGAGCTCTACCGGCGAATAGAACTTCTCTCCCATTTTTATCTTGACCAAACTATCTTTTTCTTCATCGACGATCTTGTAGGCATAGTGCTGCTGATGATCGCTGATGTCTTTGTAGGATTTTCCCAAGAGGCGCTTGACCGAGAAGATCGTACGCTCGGGATGCGAACTCAAAAAAGGTCTGGCCTGCTCTCCTACCAGTAGCTCTCCGTTTTCGCCAAAATAGATCAACGAAGGAACCAGGGCAAGACCCTCTTGATCGCGCAGCACCACTGGCTGCCGACTCTCGGGATGTAAAATGGCCACTAAGCTATTGGTCGTGCCCAGATCGATGCCAACGATCATTTCTGCTTGCTGTAAACTTCCGGTGGCAATATTGATTCCGATCTTGGGCATAGAAACGTTCTTTGTAACAGGCCGCAAAATTAACGCTTAATTGCTGTAGTGGTTCGAATAAATCGTTGGTTGCTTAGCGAGGCAGTAAGATAACCTGTGCTTGCCCCAACAAATAATAGCCGGCCCTTTTTTCGTACGGATGCTGGGTGCCATTCATCGTAGCCGCCACCAATCGGCAAGTATAAACGCCTGCGGCCAGCCGCAGTCCGAATTGGTTGGTGCCATCCCAGCGAAACGGAGTGGTGTTATAGCCCAGCCGGATCGGTCCGAGCGCAGCGGCTGGCACCTCCTTTACCAACTGCCCTGCGGCAGTATAGAATTGCAATTTAACCTCTTGCGGCAGCGAAGAACCATAAATGGTAAATGCGAACGAAGTAGAAACACTAAACGGATTCGGGAAGCTTCGCAGCTGTAGATCTACCCGCGGCGTTGCCACGACAAAAGAGATTCGATAATCGAACTGCCCGGCGGTATTGCCATTTTTGTCTTTGCCCGCGACCACTAATTCATAAAGCCCGGGTTGTAACAAGGGTCTGAACTGTGCAGTGGCTCGGTTCTCTGCCCCACTTGTTGCAGCGGTAAACCGAAGGGTGTCGCCCGACCGGTAATGAATACGACGAAGTTGTCCGGACGGATAACGCAACCACACCGTAAGCAACGAACTATCATCGAGCAGCATCCATTTAGAATCATCGCGAAGCGAGATGCGAATGTCGGGGTTGGGTAGTACGGTATCGCGATTGGCAATTCGTTTACCATCGAAGGTTACATCGAGCAAAGGAGGCGTTCGGTCGGGCCTTACGAACAGCGAACGGTACGCCAGATTATTAAAATAAAATTGTTCGGGTTGATCTCCTTCGGGGTTCACAGTAAGAAAAACCGTATTGCTACCGGGCAAGTTTGCCGTAGCCACAGTTGCACCAACGCGTAAGGTGTCGCCCGGCGGTAAGGGTCGATAGCGGGGCAATGGCACTATTCTTGTTTGATTCGAAGCATCGGTTATGGAAAAGCGAACCAACAGACTATCGAAGGATTGCTCACTACAATTGGTAAAGGCCACTCGATATTCGTAAGGCTCACCTTGCTCGACCGTATCTTTTACCGACAAGAAAAGACCCGGAGCCAGCGCCCCTTCTGGTGCAGGCTGATGCAGAATTCTCCAATGAGAAAGCTGATAAGGCGTGTACTGCTGCATGTCTTGCGTGGTCATTGATAGTTGCAGGTACGGATAACGAAGGGCATCGATAGAGCTCAACGATAAGGTCGATTGCTGTGGACGGATCCGCTCGCGAAGCAGGGTTTTGTTCCCATTTTGTGCAAGCCCGTACAGGTTGAGCAAAACAGAGTCGCCCCCTGTAGACTCGCCCGATCCCTGCCATTGCAACTGCTGCCAGCCGCGGGCAGGACCAAAGACTGGTGATTGCACCACACCCACGGTGTCGGTAGTAATGATCTCGGTAGAAAAAAACAACTGATCGTAGATGCCGTTGCTAAATGCGAAGCGAGGAGTAAAAAGTTGTGGCTGATTTTTCTTATACACAAAGGCAAAGACACGATTGCGATTAAAGGAATCGATCGTCGAAAATCCTTGGTCCTTTAAGCGGTGATAAATAGAATTACCGGCTCCGAACCACTGCTGGTCATTTTTCCAATCGGGCGCATAGGCATTGGATGGATAATTGGTCTCCATTATATTTCGCACAACTACATAATATCCTTCGGGGATACTGTCTAAAAACGCGACCACCTTTCTTCGGACTGCGGTATCCTGCACATTAAATTGAAAATTAAATTCGGCCCCAACCGATTGCTGGGCCGTTTGTATGCAAACGGGGTCGCTGCCGAAACGCCCTGGGTTACCGGGCATGGCATTGACAAGGGGCCTTAAGCTAACAGGATGAAGCACATTAAAGACCAACCGATTTCTGGCACAAGCATACATAACCACATCCAGCCCGTTGAGTCCTAAATAAAAACCCGCCAAGGCCGACGTAGCCGTAAAGAAGACCCCATTGCGAATGTTTAGATTATTGCTACTGCTCGTAAAATGCCATTGGCGAGATAGTGAATCGATTCGCAGATCGGAAAGCGTTGAAGAGAGATGCTGGTAGAGATGCGATTGATTATATCCAGCGGTCTGGTTGGGTAAATACAGAAATGAGGATTGATTCCAATTGGTCGTACCGGAACTGACAACGGGGGCGACCCTCCAATAATGAACCGTATTGCTGCGGTAGGGTACAACGGGCGTAAATCGAATAAGGCCACCGGTCGCCACTACTGTTTGGCTTACCCGCAACGGTGAATTAAAAAGCGTTGTGGTATCGATCTCGAATCGATAGTTGCGCGTAGTGCTGTAGGGGTTAGCCGTAGAGGCACTAAAAACGATCGCACTGCTCCCTACTATAGAGAAGGGAGCCGGAAGAATGGGACGCACCTCTTCGTCGATGATATAAAAAGAGAGTGAAGCGCAATTGTTAGTCTCGATCAACTCGGCATATCGATTCTCAGGATCGATACAGACCGTTAACGTATTGAGTCCTCTGTCGCGGCTGGCTACGATGGGCAATTGATACCGCAATGAATCGATGGCGTACAACCGACTGAGTGTATCGCGCTTTACCACAGCAACGGTGCCGTCGGGATACGTGCGTTGCAGCTGAACCACGACAGGACCCGCCACCGCTTTAGCAACATTTCGCAGGGTTACCGATAACGAGAATCGTCCATCTGCCACCGACACCAACGAGGGGTTAAGTCGAAGTTGCTGCTCTTCTACCACAAAATCAGGGCGAGGCATGCTGCCATAGAAACGAAGCGCGGGATCTCCGTTCAACGCGGTTTGCTCACAATGGACGCGTGCAAAAAAATCACTCTGACCGGCCAGCGCCATCGTACGATTCAACGACTCGTTGATAATATCACCCACGGCAGCACCGTAACGGGTGCGAGAGGCCGCCTTTAACATCTCTTCGTTTTGCAATTCGAGGTAACTAACCAAGCCCAAACTGGTCGAGGCGATTGTAGCGATACCCCCCCGCTGTTCGGCCAAGACGAACTTTTCGGAAATGGTCTCTTTTTCGATCAATCGCGTTGTATTGAAATTAAAAAGATTACCTGCGCGGCAACCGAGCATAATGTAAAAAGGATATTTTCCTTGGTTGTTGTACCCTTGCGGCTCATCGAGGTTGTACTCGAGGGTGTTGGCGGTGGAGTGTCCGAAGTAGGTCATCATTCCAATTCCCTCTGCGAAAAGATCGTACATTTTTGCGGCGCTTAATTGTGCCACCGGGGCCGGGCTCAGTTTACTGAAATCATGTATCACTGCTCCATAAGAGCTGTCCTTGAGCACGGCGGCGAACCGATTCATCGAAGAGGTAATGATGCTACCCAGTACGTCATCGCCTACTCCCACTATATGCACCACATTTTTGGTCCAGCCCCGTTGAGAGGCAGCGAGCGTTGGGTTATTGAGGACCGCCTCTGCCTGAATAACCTTGGCGAGATACGCGGCAATTTCTTCTGCATTGATTACCGAAAGTCGGCCTATGCCCACCAGCGGTTGCAAGGAAACGCCCGGCTCGGTGGCTAGCAGCACATCAGAGGCCGGAGAACCGAACGTAGGGATAAGCGAAAGCTTGGCCAGGTCGGGATTAGATTCGAGCGATCGGTCTACCGGATACACCACTCCTTTTCCAATCAGAAACACAGCGCGCAGCGGCTGATTAAACCTGGCGCGCGCAAAACGAATAAAATTACGAATAGACTCTGGATGTCGCTTGATGCCAAAGGCAAATTGGTCTTCGAGCTGATCGATAAAATATACATTGGCCTTATGAGAACCGCCCGCAACCGACGATCTAAATTGTCGGTATTGCTCGAGCACCGAAACGCCCGTAGCTGTTCTTTCTAAAGATAGATGCGAGACAATAAGATAATCTCCCTGACGAGCAGGCTGTGTGTAGTCGATAAACTGTCGCAGCGAAAATTGAGTCACCGGCAAAAAGGCGTCCCCTTGGGTTAGCAGTAACTTTCGCTCGCGAGTGCCCGGTTGTAGTAAGACGCGAACCCTACCCTCGCTACTAAGTTGAGTTTGGTATCGCTGCCCATTGGTAAGATCGTAGAGCACAGGGGCCGTTCCCCCATGCGCAAAACCCTCGATCTCGAGATATTGGGTGGTAACAGCGGCAGGTAATAAAAATAAAAACCGATCGGCCCCGCCCAGGTGAAAGCGACGGGGATAGGTCAATTCGATCTTAGCCAACACCATTCTGTCGGACGAAACAGTTTGCTGATTAGAGACGGCGACCGGTAGCGCATCAGCAGCAAGGGACTGGGCGCTAAGCGTGAGATTCCATTTGGCATATGAAAACTGCGAGAGCGGTTGTTGTTGCAAAATATTGCCGGCCGCTCTGATCTCTACCGAGCGGCTATTGGGTGCATTGCCCGCTGCATGCACCGATAGTGTAGGCAAGGGAGCATCCGAGCCCGTATAAGCAAAGAGATTATTGTACTGTTCGGTTCGGGTCTGCCCACCCGCGAGATCGCCCGAAGTCCATCCCTCACCCATATCAAACGCAGAAGAATACAGATAACTGCCTGCCAATTGCGCATACCCCTCGTTGATCCTTTCGCGATAATAGCTACCCGTTCGGTGCATAAAAAAAGGAAGCGGCGTAAGGCCCGATGTGATCGCGTTGCTAGTGGGCAATAACCGCAGTGGGGCTACAGAAGCATCTACGGTTAAAAAAAAACTCGCCGAATCGGTAAACAAACTCCAGGCATCGTTGAGCTGATGATCGGCCATTCGGTATAACCGCTGATCGGCCTTGCCATCGTTCGCTTCGGCCCAAAACTCCAGATATCCGTTGGCAGGCAAAGGGCCACTCGATACGGTTGTGTAAAGCGGCACTTGTTGCCCATGGCGCCATAAGATGAACTGCTCTGCAGGCACCTGACCCCAACCCATAGCGGCCAACGAAGTTTGACTAATGCGGTACAACCCCGTTTGAGCGATCTTGAATTTTTGATAGGAGGCCGCGTAATTGATCCACTCGTTTTGAAATGGCTGTGCAATACCCGTTTCGGCAAACCCGAACAGTAGCATCACTATCAAACAGGGATAGAATCGAAAAAAACGCATAGACCGACCGTAAAGTTAAGGCCCTACGAAGAGATTATAAAGGGTGTACATTACATTTGCAAAAACGATCTGCCCATGCATTTGCTCGATGAACTTAGCTGGAGGGGAATGATCCATGATATTATGCCGGGCACCCGTGAGCAATTGGACCGTGAGATGACCACCGGTTACATTGGCTTTGACCCTACGGCCGACAGTTTACATATTGGGAGCTTGGTTCCCATCTTATTGCTGGTGCATTTTCAACGGGCCGGTCACAAACCTATTGCACTGGTGGGTGGAGCCACCGGTATGGTGGGTGATCCCAGCGGTAAAAACGAAGAGAGAAACCTGCTTACAGAAGAGGTATTGCTTCGTAACGCAGCCGGCGTAAAAGCACAGCTGGAGCGTTTCTTGAATTTTGACCCTGCCCTACGCAATGCGGCGGAGCTGGTCAATAATTACGACTGGTTTAAAACGATCTCATTTATTGATTTTTTGCGCGATACCGGAAAACACATTACGGTCAATTACATGATGGCCAAGGATAGTGTTAAAAAAAGGATCGAAGGAGAGACCGGCATCAGCTATACCGAGTTTGCTTATCAACTTATGCAGGGCTATGATTTTTATTGGCTCTATCAACACAAGCAGTGCAAACTGCAAATGGGTGGCAGCGACCAATGGGGCAATATGACCACGGGCACCGAACTAATTAGAAGAAAGTGCGGGGGTGAGGCATTTGTGTTTACCAACCCGCTTATTACGAAAGCCGACGGCGGTAAGTTCGGAAAAACAGAGGCAGGAAATATTTGGCTGGATCCTGCCAAGACCTCTCCCTATCAGTTCTATCAGTTCTGGCTTAATGCTAGCGACGAGGATGCCAAAAAATGGATCAGCATCTTTACGTTCTTACCCAAGACCGAGATCGATGCGCTCTTGCAGTGTCACGAACAAGACGCTGCCGCAAGAGGACTGCAAAAGAAATTGGCAGAAGAGGTAACACGCTTTATACACGGGCAAGAAGAATTAGAAAAAGCCATTGCAACGACCGAAAAACTTTTCTTGAATCAACAGGCCCCCATCGAATCGCTCAGCGAACAAGACCTGGCTTCGATGGAAGGTGTTGTACATATTCGTTTTGATCGCGCGGCTTTTGAACAGGGCATTGATGTGGTAAACTTTTTGGCCCAATCGGGGATCTTACCCAGCAAAGGAGAGGCCCGTAAACTGATCCAGGGCGGGGGCATCAGCATCAACAGAAAAAAAGTAGACAGCCTTGAATGGCCGATCGGCCCCACGCTCCTATTGCATAATAAGTACCTCTTGGTACAAAAAGGCAAAAAAAATTACTACCTGGCCGAGGTTTGCTAAGCCTCAAATTCTTTTAAAACCATTTGGGTAAAAACGGGGATAGCCCTATTTTTGCACTCCGCTTGAAAAAGCGTTCGGATTGACCCATGGTGTAACGGTAGCACTACAGATTTTGGTTCTGTCTGTTAAGGTTCGAATCCTTATGGGTCAACAAAAAACCCGACACTTGGTGTCGGGTTTTTTCTTTGAGAAGCGCGCAAAGCTCGCTTTGCAAAGCTTCGAAAAGAAAAAACCAAAGCCCGCGACAGCGGGCAGGGTTTTTGTTGACCTCCCCCGGCATCACTGAGCCCCAAAGGGGCGAAGTAATCCTGGCCCGCGACAGCGGGCAGGGTTTTTGTTGACCTCCCCCGGCATCACTGAGCCCCAAAGGGGCGAAGTAATCCTATGGCTACTTCGTAAACGCCCTAACCCCCTCTATGAATTGATCGAGCTGACGGGTGGTCGTATAAACGTTGGGGGTAACCCGAATGCCATTGATATTTTCCCACTGAATGGCCACGGTATGAACTTTATACTTTTCTAACAAGAAGCGGTCTAGCTCGCCGGGTGTTTTTCCTTCAACCGACATATTACCGATGGCACAACCCCAGGCCGGATCGAGCGATGTGTGCAGTTGCACACCCGGAAACGCACGCACTTTTTCCATCCAATAATTCTTTAAGTAGTGCAACCTTTTTTGCTTGCGGGCCATACCGAGCATTTCATTGAACTCAATGGCCTTGCCGATCGCCTGTTCTATAAAGAATGGGCGGGTGCCCAGGGCTTCGAACTTTCGAATGTCTTCGCTGCGCGGAGAGTCATTGGCAAACAACGGATAGAGACCCGCGATCTTTTCTTTTTTTACATAGAGCATTCCGCTACCAATGGGCGCATAAAGCCATTTGTGCAAACTGGTGGCAAAGTAATCGGCCTCCAACTCGGGAATCTTAAAATCAAGATGCGCAAAACTATGCGCGCCATCTACGACCACTTCGATTCCTCTGCGATGTGCCTCTTGGGCAATCTTTTTGACTGGCAATACCTGCCCATTCCAATTAATGACATGCGTAAGATGCACCACTTTGGTCTTGGACGTAAATGCATTTACATACTGACGAACCAGATAATCCTCGTCTTCGGAAGGCAGCTCGAGGTTGACCCACACCATCTTGATCCCGTTGCGAATAACCCGTTGGTTCCACGCATTGATCATATTGGGATAGTCCTGCCGAGACGCGACCACCTCGTCACCCGAGCTTAGCGTTAGTCCAAAGATGACAGTCTCGAGCCCTTCGGAGGAATTGCGATTGATGGCGATCTCGTCGGCCTGGCAACCGGCCAGCCGAGCCAATTGCTGACGCAGCGGTTCGCGACCCTGGTCCAGAATGCGCCACATGTAATAACTGGGGGTCTCGTTACTGTAATCGTAATAGCGCTTCATGGCCTCTTGTACGGTGCGAGGGGCTGGTGAAACGCCTCCGTTGTTAAGATTAATAAGCGAGGGCGAAACGGTAAAGGATTGCTGAACCTGATACCAAAAATCCTCATCGGTTATCAGGGACTCATCCGCGATTCCGCTCGAATTTCGAAGCAGGTTCGCCAGGGCCGTAGACGATTGAAACCCCGCAAATAAACCCGCCGCAGAGAACAGGCCTGTCTTTTTAAAGAATTCTCTTCTGGCATGTGCAGACATGGATTCGATTTAGGCACTGAATGTACAAAAAGACAGACAACGCGCTAAACTCTCTTTCCAATCTTTGATCGGCACCCTAAAGGTCTCGGTGATCTTGGTCTTATCGAGTACGGAGTACGCGGGTCGGTGCGCGGCCGTTGGGTATTGATCGGTAGTAATGGGCAGGACCGGCACCTGAGAATGCTGCAACTCGGCAATGGCCACCGCAAAGGCATGCCAACTAATTTGACCCGAATTACTATAATTATATATTCCTGATTTCCATTTATTTGCAGAGATTATCGAAAGTATCGCTTCAGCCAAATCAGCGGCATAGGTAGGAGCGCCGATTTGATCACTGACCACCGACAAAGAAGGCTTTTCTTGCAGCAGCCGTAACATGGTTTTTACAAAATTTTTCCCGAACAAAGAATAGACCCAAGAGGTGCGGATAATAATACAATCAGGATCGAACTGCAAAGCCAATTGCTCTCCTTTGTACTTAGAGGCCCCATAGACAGATTGCGGCGAGCAGGTGTCGTCTTCGGTATAAGGGCGCTGCGCTTTTCCATCAAAAACATAATCGGTAGAGACGTGAATAAAGCGACAGTGTTGCTGATGACAAATGGCGGCCAGTACACCCACGGCCTCTGCATTGATCTGGTAGGCCAGTTCTTTTTCTGACTCTGCCTTGTCAACCGCTGTGTAAGCGGCACAATTGATCAAATAGTCGGGATGCTCGGCCGCAAAAAACTGACGAACTAATTCAAAATGATGAATGGGCAGATCTTCTCTGGACAAAAACAAAAAATCAAATTGCGGCCAGGCTTTTTCTAGTTGCCGAAGTTCTTTCCCTAACTGCCCATTGGCCCCCGTAACGAGGATCTTTAGCTTTTTTGTATCGTGTTGGATGGTGCCCATGAAATCAACTTCGGTTCGTGGTATAGACAAATGGAGAATCGAGCTCGCTTAGCACGGGCAAAACCTTGTCTTTTTCTGAGACAATCGCCTGAGCTGAAGGAATCTTCCAATCAATGCCGAGCGCCGGATCTGCAAAAGATATACCCAACTCGCTAGGCTTATTGTATAGTTCGTCGCACTTGTATAAGACCTCGGCCTGCTCGCTCAGCACGGCAAAGCCATGCAGAAATCCCTTGGGCACCAGCAATTGCTTTTTATTTTCTGCCGATAACTCAATACTAAAAGATCGGCCATAGGCAGGAGACCCTTTTCTAATATCAATGGCCACATCGAGGATGCGCCCCCTGAGCACCCTGATCAATTTGGTCTGTGCATGCGGCGGTGCTTGAAAGTGAAGACCTCTGATGACCCCGTATTGAGAAGAAGATTGATTGTCTTGTACCCAACGAATGTCGATACCGGCTTTTTGAAAGACAGACTCATTATACGACTCAAAGAAATATCCTCTGGCGTCTTGGTGAACCTGTGGCTCAAACACAAGCAGGTCAGGAATGGTGGTTTGTATAAAGGGCATATTAGAGGGTCCAGTAGTTTCGTTTCGTAACTGTTGTTCTAAAGATTCCGCACAGATCGGCAATGAGGGCGCCGCTGCGGGTTCGGTCGCAAAAATAATCTTCGCCGAGCGAATAATACTCGTAATGATCGGTCGCTATCACAATAATATCATAATCCCTCCCCTCTTCTGTTACTAACGAAAGTCCATACTCGCGTTGCAAGGCTTGCGCATCGGCCCCTGGATCGCTAAGCTCGACCCTGCAACCCTTGCCGATCAGCTGTTGCGCCACCCACACGATCTTAGAATTTCGCACATCAGCTACATTGGCTTTGAAGCTAACGCCCTTAATGAGTATCCTGGACATCTCCAACGCAATGCCCTGTTGGCCTAAGTGATCGAGCAAGCGATCCACGATACGGGTCTTGACCATTTCGTTAACCCGTCGCGCCTCTTCGACCAGCGTTGGCGAAAAGGGCACAAGACGCGACCGGTGCAACAAATAATATGGATCTACGCTTATACAATGTCCGCCGGCCAGTCCCGGACGAAAGGGCAAGAAATTCCATTTGGTGCCAGCCGCTTGCCACACGTCGGCTGCAGAGATCTCGAGACGCTCATAGAGCATGGCCAGCTGGTTCAGTAGCGCAATGTTGACGTCTCGCTGAATATTCTCGGTCATCTTTGCTGCTTCGGCCACTTTTACCGATGAGCAAACAAATACCCCCGCAGCAATAATTTTTTTATAAATAAAACAAACCGCATCAAGCCAGGGCGTATGCAAGGCAGAGACCAATTTAGTAACGGAAGAAAGTGTGTGTACCTTGTCTCCCGGATTAATTCGCTCTGGCGAATAGCCCAACCCGAAATCCACGCCCGCCTTAAGACCCGATCTTTCCTCTAACAGCGGCAAACAGTATTCTTCGGTACAACCCGGATAGACGGTACTTTCTAAAATAACCAGATCTCCTTTTTTTAAAACGGCCGCCACCGAAACCAAGGCCGCTTTTACATAGCTAAGGTCGGGTTCGTTATTTACGGTAACCGGAGTAGGCACGGCAATTATAAAACAACCGCAATTCGATAGAATCGCCGTAGATGATGATACTTGCAGCGACAACGGAAGAGACCGAACATCAATTTCGCTGGCAGAACCATCGTGCCCTTGTCGCAACTGCGCAATTCGCTCTACGTTCGTGTCGAATCCTCTGACCTCAAAATGATCGCTGAGCGACAGGGCCAGTGGCCAACCGGTATAGCCCAATCCCAGCACCGCAATGGCAGCGTGTCGATGTGTAAGCTGGTCGATAAGGAGAGAGGACATCAAGTCTTATTTAAAAAATTCCAATACTCCGTTAGCAATACAATGAAGCTGTTCTTGATCTAGCTCGGTATGAATGGGAAGTGAAATAACCTGTTGGGTCAGCAGGTCGGTTACGGGCAGATCGATCGCTTGGGTTTGAAAAGAGGCAAACATTTTTTGACGATGTCCGGGTACCGGATAATAGATCATATTGGGGATCTTCTTGGCGGTAAGATGATCGGCCAATGCATCACGCTGCCCGTTGGTAACACGAAGCGTATACTGGTGAAATACATGGGTGCCATGCGCTGCCCGGTGCGGAGTTAGCAACGAAGAACAGCCTGCAAAGGCGCTGTCATAAAAATCGGCGGCTTGTCTTCGGGCCAAGTTGTATTGATCGAGTCGGCTGAGTTTAATAGAGAGAATAGCCGCCTGCATGGCATCGAGTCGACTATTACATCCCACCACATCGTGGTAGTAGCGTTTGCTTTGACCATGATTGGCGATCATCTGTATACGAGCGGCCAGCGCATCATCATTGGTAAAGAGGGCTCCCCCGTCTCCAAAAGCGCCCAGATTCTTAGAGGGATAAAAAGAAGTACACCCAATAGTTCCCAGGGTGCCGGTCTTCTTTTTTTCTTGCTCAGTAAAAAAATAATCGCAACCAATGGCCTGCGCATTATCTTCTACCACCGCAATACCATATTTTGCCGCTATACGAAGTATCTCTTTCATAGGGGCAGCTTGCCCATAGAGATGAACGGGCACAATCGCCTTGGTATTGGGCGTAATGGCTTTCTCTAGCGCCACGGGGTCCATACAAAAGTGCAAGGGGTCAACCTCGACAAAAACGGGCTTTAACCGAAGCAAGGCAATCACCTCGGTGGTGGCGATGTACGTAAACGATGGAGTGATTACTTCGTCGCCCGGTTGCAGATCGAGCGCCATCAGTGCGATCTGCAGTGCATCGGTTCCGTTGGCACAAGGAATCACATGCTTGACCGACAAATAGCGGGCCAGCTGGTCGGCAAAATCGCGAACCGCGGGCCCATTGATAAATGATGATGAGTTCATGACCGCTAGCACGGCGCGGTCCACCTCTTCTTTTATCTTTTCGTACTGGGTCTTGGTATCTACCATTTGCAGGGCGCGCATATGTAATGTTTACAAGTAAAATAGAAAACAAAATTAGTGAAATGGCACTGCAATCAGCCGAATGAAGCTACCTTTACCGCCGCTTAACTTTTCTTTTTGCAGGTACTTCTTTACCACATTTTTCTGGGCCTGTTTCGCCTGGCCATTCGAATCGCTTCTCCGTTCAACAAAAAAGCGCAGCAATGGAGAGAAGGTCGCAAGGGCGTTATGGAATACCTGGAGCAACGAATACAACCCGCCGACAGGGTTATCTGGATGCACTGCGCTTCGCTGGGAGAATTCGAACAAGGCAGACCCTTACTAGAAGCCTTACGCCTTGCCTACCCGGGCCACAAGTTGCTGCTCACCTTCTTTTCGCCCTCTGGTTACGAAGTGCAAAAAAAATATCAAGGGGCCGATTATATCTGCTATCTCCCCCTCGACGGACCTCGAACCGCCAAACGTTTTATTTCGCTCACACACCCCGAGCTGGTCATTTTTGTAAAGTATGAGTTTTGGTTCTTCTATCTTAAAAAGATTTTTTACCAACAGATTCCACTGTTGCTGGTCTCTGCCCTCTTTAGAAAAGAGATGAATTTTTTTAAGTGGTATGGAGCGCTTTCCAGAAAAATGCTGGCCCGCTTTCAACATGTATTCGTGCAAAACGAAGCTTCGCTGCAACTTGTAAAACACCTGGGGCTTGGTGCTATTAGTTCGGTTGCGGGCGATACACGCTTCGACAGGGTACTCGCGATCGCATCGCAAGCGCATCCGCTTGCGGATATCGAAGCATTTAGCGCGCAGCAACCGCTACTTGTTGCCGGCAGTACCTGGCCCGAAGACGAAATTGCCATTCAAAAAGCCCTGCAAGATCCTCAACTTGATTCGCTTAAACTGATCGTGGCCCCCCACGAGATCTCTGCCGGGCATTTAGCGGCCTTACAAGATCTGTTTAAAGATTCCATACGCTACAGCGAATGGAAGAAAGACAGGCCTGCTACGCGTGTGCTGATCATTGATAACTATGGCATGCTCTCTCGCCTTTACCGCTATGCGACCATTGCCTACGTAGGAGGCGGGCTGCACAAAGCAGGGCTGCACAACACGCTGGAGGCCGCCGTCTATTCCATTCCGGTATTGGTGGGCCCGGTACATACAAAACATGCCGAGGCCTTGGCACTGCTCGAGCAGCAAGCTGCATTTTCGTTTGGATCGCAGGCGCATCCCGCCACCCTTCAAGAAATTTTGATCGATCTGCATAACCATCCCGATCGCTGCCGGACAGCCGGGCAAAAAGCCGGTGCCTATGTGCGGCAACATGCCGGAGCCACAAAACGTATTCTATCTTATATTCAAGAAAATCGCCTGCTGACCAATTGATCAAGCAAACGTGCAGCGGGACTGTCTTTTGAATAGCCCGGCTTGGCCTTGATCTCTTTTTCGATCCAAAAAGACGCTTCGGCCAAAATGCTAAAGCCATCCAAGGTCTTGATGGCTTGATCGAATTTTTTTTCGTCACCGCCAAAGAGTTCCTCTAGCAGCAAGAAGCGATCGTTGATGCCGATCGCCTTTTTAAGTTCCCGGATGGGTTCTTGACGTAGCCTGTCGGCCAGCACCGGTACCGGGGTTACGATTCGGTCATTGATAGAAGGAGTAGCATCGACCAACGATTCAGTTTTTACCTGTTCTTTTGCTAAGGGGGGTTCTTGCTGCAAGACAACAGGCGCTGCTCCCGACACGGGCATCATTACGGCGATCTTGGCCGTGCCCAGGTGCTGGGTCTTTCCGGCACCGGCAGCCGTTAATGCTGACTGTAATTGGTTGATCGTTTGCAACAGCACATCGGGAGATTCCTTTTGTTGATACTGCTGTTTGAGGGTGTTGATAAGCCAATCGATTCGATCCATTCCAGTATCTTTGAAAAGTTTTCTAAAGTTACGGTACAACCGTCAAATAGCACCAGGCATTATGTTTATCGAACCCAATACAAGGGGTATTGCCAGAGGCAGTCTGGAAGTGATCTGCGGATCGATGTTCAGCGGAAAGACCGAAGAATTGATTAGACGACTAAAACGCGTACAGATCGCCAACCAGCGATTACTGGTCGTAAAGCCGCTGATCGATACCCGCTACGCAAAAGAAAAGATCGTATCGCACGATACCAATTCGTTCGTATCTACGCCCATCGAAGATCCTGCCCTTATTTTGACATTAGCAAAGGACATTGAAGTGATCGGGGTCGATGAGGCCCAGTTCTTCGACCCCAGCATTGCAGCTATCTGCGAGCAGCTCGCCGCTCGAGGGGTGCGCGTTATCGTAGCTGGCCTCGATATGGACTTTACCGGAAAACCCTTTGGCCCCATGCCGCTGCTCATGGCCAAGGCCGACCATGTTACCAAACTTCACGCTATTTGTGTGCGCTGTGGAGCCATGGCCAATTATTCGTACCGGATCGCAGCCGGAGAAGACCAGGTATTGCTGGGCGCCACCGACAGCTATGAACCCCGCTGTCGTCAATGTTATTCGCAATCTTGAGTCCACTACCATGAAACGTATCGCTGCCTTACTTGCTAAAGAACTTCTGCTTGAGACCAGGCAGCAATACAGCTTTTATGGATTGCTGCTATATATCGGAACTACCCTTTTTGTTTTATTTATGGCCATCGATCAGCCTGATGCCGCTATTTGGAACGGTCTGTTTTGGGTGAACCTCTTATTTATTTGTATCAATGCCGTGGCTAAAAGTTTTTTGCAAGAAAGTCGGGGCCGCATGCTTTATTTCTATACGCTTTCTACTGCTACCGAGTTTTTGTTGGCCAAGCTGCTGTTCAATGCGCTACTGATGATCATGATGAGCGGTATCAGCCTTTTGCTTTTTACTTTTTTACTGGGCAACCCCCTGCAGCAGGCTGCTCCGTTCGTGGGATTGGTGCTACTCGGCGGTATCAGCCTGAGCCTTGTCTTTAGCTTTTTGGCCGCCATTGCCGCCAAGGCCCAGCAAAACGCGGCCATTATGGCCTTGCTCGGATTTCCGGTCATTATTCCGCAATTGGTGCTGTTGATGCGTCTTTCGAGCGCTACGTTTAGCCCGCTGCTCAGTGTAACCTGGCCGGCGGTCGGATTACTGGTCGCCCTGGATGCCCTTATTGTGCTAATGGCGGTGATCTTGTTTCCTTTCTTATGGAAAGATTAAGATAAGATAACTTGTTTACGACCCCATCTTCGTAATTTTGCCGCTGCAAACGCATGAAGAAATCTTGGTGGAAAATATTATCGGCCGTCTTGCTTGTCTACACCGTCGTGGCCGGATTGCTGGGCCCCGTTCCAACCCTTCCACTACTGCAAGAGACCATCCGCAACCTTTACTTTCATGTGTGCATGTGGTTTGCGATGATGATCCTCTTTACTGTGTCGGTCGTGTATGCGATCAAATACCTGCGCAGCCTTGACCTGCGGCATGATATCTATGCCCGCAATTTTGCCGTTACCGCTATGGTAATGGGACTGCTCGGCTATGCCACCGGCACCATCTGGGCTTCGTATACCTGGGCCGATCCCAATAAACCGCTTATCAATTCTTTCAGCACCATTGCCCGCGACCCTAAACTGATCGGTGCGGCCATTTCACTGCTGGTCTATGGCGCCTATCTCATCTTACGAGATGCCATTCCCGATATCGATAAACGGGCACGCATTAGTGCGGTCTACAATATTTTCGCCTATGCGATCTTGTTTCCCGCCATTTGGATCTTGCCTCGCATTTTACCCAGCTTGCATCCCGGCAACGATGGCAATCCGGCACTCGATGTAAAAAATGATATAAGCGCCTCCATGCGCATCGTCTTTTACCCCGCTGTTATTGGATGGACCTTGCTGGGCGTTTGGATCACTACCCTTAAGATCAGAATGCAATTGCTTACCGATAAAAAATTGATCGCATGAAAATTGCCCCCGGACTTGCTTCGCTGACCCTCACATTTTTTTTGATGATCGTAACCGCATCGGCCCAACCAACCCGTACACCCATGGCCGACCTTATGCGTAGCGAGGGCAGGATCTATGTGGTGATCGCCGTTATACTTGCCATTTTAGGAGGATTGCTGCTCTACCTGGTGCGCCTCGATAGAAAAATCTCGAAACTCGAAAAAGAATAAACCGACCTCTTTCGATACGATTGCTAATGCTTAAATTTTTGAATTATGTCTAACAAACACTACAGTTTTTTTGGAGCCGTAGAAAAAAGCTTTGACAAAGCCGCCAAGTTTACCAAATGGGACAGCGGCTTGCTTAACCAGATCAGACAGTGTAATTCTGTGCTACAACTTCGCTTTCCCATTAAAAGGGACAATGGTACCATCGAGGTAATCGAAGCGTACCGCGTACAGCACTCTCATCACAAGACCCCTTGCAAAGGCGGTATTCGATTTGCGGCCGAGGTTAATCAAGACGAGGTAATGGCCCTGGCCGCCCTTATGACCTATAAATGCACCATCGTAAACGTTCCTTTTGGGGGCGGCAAAGGAGGTATTAAGATCGATCCTAAAAAATATTCCGTAAGCGAACTTGAGCGCATTACCCGCCGCTATACATCGGAGCTGATTAAAAAGAATTTCATAGGGCCCGGCACCGATGTGCCTGCTCCCGATTACGGTACCGGTGAGCGAGAGATGTCCTGGATTCTCGATACCTATACAACCATGCGCCCGGGCGAGGTAGATGCCGCAGGTTGTGTAACCGGCAAGCCCGTTACACAAGGTGGTGTTAGAGGAAGAAGAGAAGCGACGGGGCTGGGGGTGTTTTACGGAACCCGCGAGGTCTGCAATTTGCCCGACCTGATGAAAAAACTGGGACTGCCCGTTGGGATCGAAGGCAAAAAAGTAATCGTGCAAGGACTGGGTAATGTAGGCTATTGGGCCGCTCGCTTCTTTGAACAAGCCGGCGCCAAAATAGTAGGTCTTGCCGAGTACGAAGGAGCCATTCTCAGCGACAAGGGACTAGATGTGGATGCTGTATTTCAGCACAGAAAAAAAACCGGGTCTATCCTTAACTATCCCGGGGCCACCAATGTTGCCAACTCGTTCGACGCGCTCGAAGCCGATTGTGATATTTTAATTCCGGCCGCTTTAGAGAACGTCATCAATGGCGAAAATGCACCGCGTATCAAAGCCAAGATTATTGGAGAGGGCGCCAATGGCCCTCTTACACCGGAGGCCGACGAGGTCTTTGCCAAAAAAGGCGTGATCGTAATACCCGACATGTACTTAAATGCAGGAGGGGTCACTGTCTCTTACTTTGAGTGGCTCAAGAATTTGAGCCATGTTAGATATGGTCGTATGGAAAAGCGCTTTACAGAAAATGTAAACAGCACCATCTTAAACCAGATCGAGCAACTGAGTGGAAAACCCGCCGATACGAAAGCCAGAGAACTCATTATGCACGGACCCGACGAAGTAGACTTGGTGTACAGCGGTCTCGAAGAAACCATGATCACGGCCACGCACGAGATCATGAACACCTGGAAAGAAAACCCAGACATACCCGACATGCGCACCGCCGCCTATGTGGTTGCCATCAATAAGGTAGCCACTAGCTATGCCGAGCTGGGTATTTTTCCTTGATCAATCTCTTTATCTTACTCACAAAGCTGCCTCTTTACAGAGACAGCTTTTTTATTTGACCCTACACCGGCGCCCGGGTAGCGATCAATTGACAGCCTGCGCCGGCTGAAATAGTCCCCATCCCCAACGAGCATGACGAGTCGGAAAGTAACTACTGTGCTGCTGCAACTTACTGAGCAGCGTCGCTCCACTCCACCAAGGATAGCGACTCCACAAAATGGCTGCCATGCCGGCCATAGAAGCAGTAGCTACAGAGGACCCTCCGATCGTTGAAGGAACATCGCCACTATCGGACACCGTGAGCGGATGCTTTTTATCGGACGCTCTTTCCATAACGACCACAAAATCGACCTCGGGTCCACTATGACAAGCTTCACAAGCCTCGACCGGACTCCCCGTACGAATACCCGTTACGGCTTGCACCTCTTGCATCGATGCCGGAAATATAACCCCGGCCCAGCCGGCCGTAAAAGGCATCGAAGTACCGGCAGCGCAAAAGACCAGTTTTCCTTTTGACGTTGCATACAAGATCGCATCGCGCAACTGCGAGCTATTGGTAATTCGACCCATGCTCATACTGATAATTCGTACGTCGGCCCGGTTTGCGGCTTGCACAAATGCATCGCTAACACCGCGCACCTCTCGGGCCGCATCAATAAAAACGTCTTCGGCCGCACGACAAGAGATCAAATTTGTATTGTAAGCCACCCCCACCACATTTCCATCGGTGCCACGGGGTGCAGCCAATACCCCTGCCATGGCCGTGCCATGACCACATTGATCTTCGGGTGTCTCCGGCGGTCCTACATTGATGATCCCAAGAATTTGTTTTCTAGGCAGGGTCACCATTCTTTCGAGTCTTCTTTTTTGCGATAACCCCTGATTGAATTGCGAACCCAGATTCTCCTGCTCGTAGCCAATACCCGTATCGATCAAAAAAACAGTAATGCCGGCACCCGATGCATGCCGCCAGGCATCGAGCAATCCATGATGCGGATAGTTCCAAGAGGCTTTAGAAAAGGGGCTCACCACTCCGTAATCGAGACCCGCCACCAATGAGAGATCAGGCCTATTGGATGAGCACCCGCTTTGTCGCTCGGTAACCTCCTTGTACAAATGCGTCTCGTAGTCCATAGGCTCCATGTAACGAACCAAGGGATTGTACCGAAGGGCCATCAGGGTCTCAAAAGAGGTGATGCGAACGTTGAGCACCGGCATAAAAGGTTCAGGCCAGATCTCCATCTTGCTTCGATCGAGTGAGGGAGCTTTTTTCTTTTCCAGCAAATAGATCTTATCTAACAATTTGTCGCGCACAGACTGCCGCATCTCCTGGTAGCGGGGTGAACCGATCTCACCATCTACTCGATACCCTAGCGAGACCAGATGATCGGAGTGTACCAGGGCACTCCATATCATTCGGTCCGAGGCCGTTTTCCAATCGAAAGACCCGGCTACGTTGATCTGTTGTACGATAACTTGATTGATGGAATCAACCGGCATCAACTTTTGCGGAGGCAGTATTGACTGGCTTTTATCGAAGGACTTTTGACAAGCCGACAACACCAGACAATAGCCTGCATATAGGACTAATTTTTTCATAGAAAAGGTTTATTCCGGTCAAATTAGCCGGAACCCTTTTCCATTGCCAGTGTATTAAACGGTATAGTCGGGTATTTTTCTCAGCGGGTGCAGCGACGAACCCTCCCGCTCCCAACCCATGCAAGAGATCCCGTTCGTAATAAGCAAGAAGCGAGATGGAACGCTCATATTATAGCGAAGCAACTGCTCCATTACCATATCGTTAAGTTGCACGCTTTCGGCCTTGCATTCGATCAACATCCAAGGTTGCTGCGTTCTGTCATAAATTAGTAGATCGACTCTTTTTGAGAGGGTTCCCAAAAAAATTGACTGTTCTACCGCCATTAGTGCTGCCGGGTATCGGTGCGTCTCTATCAATAGTTGAATGAACTGTTGTCGCACCCATTCCTCAGGACTTAAATGAACCCAACGCTTGCGTACCGGATCAAAGACCTCTTGATTTTCGTTTTGCTTTCTGGTCTTGGGACGCGCCTCGGGATATCGCAACTCGATCATGTTCCAAAACTAATTGATTAAATTTGTGCCATGAAGTCGAAAGAAGAGATCGTGCAGAACTGGCTGCCTCGCTACACCGGGGCAAAACTGGAGCAGTTTGGCAAGTACATCTTGCTCACCAACTTTAGCAATTATGTAAAACTTTTTGCCGACTGGAACAAGGTCGAGATCATGGGGGCCGACCGTCCTATGCAGTGTGCCACAGCCGGTGATATTACCATTATCAACTTTGGGATGGGAAGCCCCACGGCCGCCACGATTATGGATCTGATAACCGCCATCGAGCCCAAGGCCGTCTTGTTTTTGGGTAAGTGCGGGGGGCTTAAAAAGAGAAACAAACTGGGCGATCTGATCTTACCGATCGCTGCCATTCGCGGAGAGGGTACCTCTAATGATTATTTTCCTTCTGAAGTGCCCGCCTTGCCGGCCTTTGCCTTGCAAAAAGCCGTGTCTACGACCATTCGTGATTACGAAGTGGATTACTGGACCGGTACCGTATACACCACCAATCGAAGGGTCTGGGAACATGATGAACCCTTTAAGGAGTATTTGCAAAAGATCAGGGCCTATGCCATCGACATGGAGACGGCCACTATTTTCACCGTAGGATTCTACAATAAGATCCCCACTGGCGCCCTGTTACTGGTAAGCGATCAACCCATGATTCCCGAAGGAGTCAAAACCGAAGAAAGCGATAAGGCCGTTACCGCTCAATATGTCGAAAATCACCTGCGCATCGGCATCGACTCCCTCAAACAGCTTATCAACGACGGACTTACCGTTCGCCACCTTAAGTTCTAGGCCCCGACCCCCTTTCGGAAAAAATTATACAAAGGCCTGTTTTTTTTGTAATTTTGCACGCCTATAAAGCGGTCATGCTTACCCAACCCGGCGCCGTAAGGCCGGTGAGGTTCTCTACGACACGTGGCTTTTTGCCCGGGATGCGTTTGCAAGACTTCTATCTAAACCCACGCGCATGAAGCTTTCGCAATTCAGATTCGACCTACCCCTTAATTTGATCGCCCAACATCCGGCCAAAAAAAGAGAGGATGCCCGCATGATGGTGGTGCATCGTCATACCGGTGTTATCGAGAACAAGCATTTTAGAGATATCATCGATTATTTCGACGATAAGGATTGCTTTGTGGTCAACAATACCAAGGTTTTTCCGGCCCGCATGTACGGCCGTAAAGAAAAGACCGGTGCCAAGATCGAGGTTTTCTTGCTGCGCGAGCTGAATAAACCCAATCGCCTGTGGGATGTGATCGTAGATCCGGCCCGTAAGATCAGAGTGGGCAATAAATTATACTTTGGAGATAACGAAGACCTGGTGGCCGAAGTGATCGACAATACGACCAGCCGCGGACGAACCATTCGCTTTTTGTGGGAAGGCGACGAAGAAAGTTTTAGAGCGCAGTTAGAGAAATTAGGCGAGACCCCGCTTCCGAAATACATCAAACGCAAACCCGAAGAAGAAGACAAGGAACGCTATCAAACCGTTTATGCCAAGCACGAAGGTGCCGTTGCCGCCCCTACGGCCGGACTGCACTTTAGCCGTGAGTTGATCAAACGTCTCGAAATAAAAGGCGTTCGCTTTGCAGAGGTTACCCTGCATACCGGGCTGGGCACTTTTCGCCCTATCGAGGTAGAGGACCTTAGCAAACACAAGATGGATGCCGAATATTATCACATTGACGATACGGCCTGTAAGATCGTAAACCGTGCTAAGGAATACGGACACCGCGTTTGCTCTATTGGCACCACCACCATGCGTGCCATGGAATCTTCTTTTACCGCGCAAAAATTATTGAAACCTTCCGAAGGATGGACCAACATGTTCATTCACCCTCCTTACGACTTTAATATTGCCGATTCGCTGGTTACCAATTTTCACTTGCCCAAGACCAGCTTACTGATCATGACCTGCGCTTTTGCCGGTTACGAATTGGCCATGGAGGCCTATAAAAAAGCGATCAAGGATAAATATCGCTTCTTTAGCTACGGAGACTCCTTGCTAATTATCTAATTGCTTTTACAGTAGTTAGTGTAGAGAAAGCGAGAACTGAGCGGCCACATTGCGAAGATCTTCTGCTACGCTGTCTTCGAGAGGAATCCCTTGCGCCAAGCGAAGATCGCAGGCTATGCGCTCCGGATCGCCGGGCACCATCACTTTTTCCTGTTCGCTAATAGGGCTGGCGTTTCTAAATCCCTCTATCCAGTCGTCCATCGATTGCTTAAACTCGTCGGCTGTACGAAACGCATCAATGCGAAGAGCTCCTAAGAAATGACCGATCCCTTTTCCGGGCTGACGGGTCGGCATGGGAACATAGGCCGGGAACGGAGGCACCCATGGTGCGTAATTGGCGCCACTTAATAATGCAGAGAAAAGATCGACCACCGCGCCCAGCGCATATCCCTTGTGGGACCCATGCTCTCGATCGCTTCCGAGTGGCAATAAAGCCCCGCCTTTTTTAAGAATATGCGCGTCGGTACAGGGGGCGCCCTCTTTGTCTTGCACCCAGCCGGTAGGCGTACCTTGACCTTTACGCTGCAGAATTTCCAATTTTCCGTTGGCCGCCGTGGTGGTGGCCAGATCGGCTACGAAGGGGGGCTGCTTTCCTGCCGGAGCAGCTACTGCAATGGGATTGGTGCCAAGCATCTTATCAGAAGAAAAAGTCGGAGCCACCAAGGGACTGGCATTGGTCATAGCCATACCGATCATATCCTGTTGCAAAGCCATCATAGCATGATAGCCTGCAATACCAAAATGATTGCTGTTTTGTACACTCACCCAACCTGTACCCACTTGTTTTGCTTTTTCTATTGCGATCTGCATGGCCTCTTGTGCTACCACCAATCCAAGTCCACTATCCCCATCAAGTACGGCCGTGGAGGGAGTTTGATGCAGCACACGAATAGTGGGATTTGCATTGATGCGACCGGCCTCCCACAAGCGAATATAACCGCTAAGCCTGGCCACCCCATGCGAATCGATACCGCGCAGATCGGCAGCTACCAGCGCATCGGCAGCCATCAACGCATGCTGAGACGGGCAGCCCATCTTTAAAAACACCTCCTCGGTAAATTTTTTTAGTCGGGCATAGTCAAAGACAGTGTAGCTCATGTGGCAAAGAAACAAATAAAAATGCCCCGGTGGGTAACCGGGGCATGGAATCACGTTCGTACGTAAAGCGGAAGTGATCAGAATGGGAGATCGTCCGAGTCCTCTGCACCACCGACGGGACCTGCACTTGCAGCTGTTGCTGCAGCAGCTTGAAAATTACCACCGCCGACCGATTCACCACGGCCGCCCAATAACTGAATGTCCTTTACCCGCAACGAAAGAGAGGAGCCGGGTGTTCCATCGTTTCGCTGAAACGACCTTGCCTCGGGTTGCCCCTCGACATACACCTGCTTTCCTTTTACCAAATACTGTGAAACAGCCGTTCGGTCCGTCCAGTACGCACAGTCGACCCAAGTGGTCTTTTCTTGCTGGTTTCCCTGGCTATCCCGATACTTTTCGGTGTGCGCCACAGTAAAATTGATAACATTCTTTCCATTGACGGTGTTTACTACACAGTCCTTTCCCAGATTTCCGATTACTTGCATCTTGATCATAGTGCTCGTTTTTAAGTTGACATAATTTGATTGAGCGACTAAACTACTACTAATCGCCGGGCTTTGCAATACTGTGCAAAACTTATTCTTCCCAGTTTCTGGCGCCCCCGACATCAATGAGCTGGCCAAAAAAGAGCGCATTTAGAAATAACTTACTGCCACCCAACCAGTACGCTCTAAAATTGGGGTTGTCGGCAATGTTGATAACACGGCCGCTACCCAGTGAAGAAACCGTAACGGCAGCAGAACCCGCGGCAGCCTCGCGATTCTCTTTGCTCATCCAACCACTTTGCATAGGCTGCTTTCCGTATACAAAAGGAGTTTGGTAAGGATTTTTGCTTTTCTCCATAAAGATTCGGTTTGCCTTAAAGAGACTTACCTCTTTTTGATGATAACCGAAAGCCAGCGGATGAGAGGGATCGTAGGTGGCTCCCAAGATAGCGCCACGTACTTGTTGGGCACCCGCTACTTCGTCGCGTGTCTCGTAGGCCCTGAACTGGGTACTGTCGGTGGCAGACTTAACCCTTTTAAAAGTAGCATTGCTAATGCCACTTTGTACGGCCCAGTTGATCGCTTCTTCGAGCACCACCAATGTGCCTCCTTGTTGTACCCAGCTTTTGATCTTGTCTTTGTCGAGTTCGCTGTAGTTGCCTCCGACCATAATGATGGCATTATAACGAGAGAGGTCGATACGCTTTACCGAAGCGGGCTCTAGATGCGAGGCCGCTATGTCCATACGCTGGTCCAGCAGATGCCAGACCTCTCCGGCATCGGTGGCATTGACCCCCGATCCGGTCAGTAACGCAACACTTGGTTTTTCGAGCGTCATAAATTTGGCACTGCCCAGATCTACCCCCGACGAAGCATAACCCGTGCCAACGGCATAGACCACCATGCGATACTTTTCGATGAGTCCATTGAGAAATCTCTCGAGCTCGGCCTTGCCCATACCGGCTTGCAAAGCAGGAATTAGTAAGGTACCATATTCAAATCGACGAGAGGCACCCCCCACCGCTATTTCGAAAGGCTGGGTAGCTACTTTGACCATCACTCCTTTTTGCAGCAACTGATTCAATGCTGCCGGGGCATATAGATGATCCCATTCTACCAATAGGGCATATGTTGATGAACCTATCGAGAGATCGGCTATTACGCCATTGTCCAATATTGTTTTCTCATTCAACTGCAACGGAGCCCCCAACGAGGCGGGCAAGGAGGTCAGCTCTTTGGTTTGCAATCCCATGGCCAATGAGAGGGTCCAAGCGGTAATGTCATAAAACAAACTATCCTTATAATCGGAGGTTCGCTCAAAGATGGTACGAATTAAACTGTGCTGCGGTTGATCGAGTGGCACGACAAAGGCAGACTCCTTTTGAAAATCCGCATCGGCAAGCGAAGTTGGAAGCGGATAAATTTTTATTTGATGTCGGTTGAGCAAGGTGGCAAATTCGCGAATACGAGCCTGGTCTTTGGGAGCACCTACCACATACGCCTTTACCGGATGAACTGCCGCACGGGCGGGAACCTGCTTATAAAAATCACGCTGGTACGCCAGAAAATCTTTGCGCAGGGCCAGAGCTCCTTCGAGCGTCGATAGCGCCGTATTGAATTGATTCCGGATGGTAGCCGGAAAACTCAGAAGCCCATTGACACTTTCTTGCAGATGCCCGCGAGACGAAGCCTGCTCGAATAAAATACCCACGGCGCCGTTGATATCGGGATAGGTAGAGCCCTTTCCGTAATAAAAATCATCATAGCCCTCTTTGGTAAAATAAAAAGAACCGATGCTATCGAGTACGCGGGCATGATACTTGGCCAGGGCCGCGGTAAGCTCTTGATTCTTGCCAGGGGTAAGCGGATTAACGCGCGAGGGAACACCGGGCTGAAAAAAATAGGTAGCGTTGGTGCCTTGCTCGTGATGATCGGTGAGCAGATTGGGTTTCCACCAATGAAACCAGCGAAGCCTGTTCTGACTTTCGACATGCACGGCCGGAAGCCAATCACGATTAAGATCGAACCAATAGTGATTGAAACGACCACCCGGCCACACTTCGTTGAACTCGCGAGAATTGGGGTCAGCTACCAAGTTTTTACTTTTATGCTGATTGGCCCAAGTAGAGAAACGCTGTAGTCCATCGGGATTGAACGAAGGGTCGAACAAGATCACGGTATTGCTAAGCAAGTTATCTATATACGATCCTTGTGCAGCGGCCAAAAGATAGGCAGTTAGCAAAGAGGCATTGGCTCCACTGGGCTCATTGCCGTGAATGGAATGTCCGATCCAAACCACTGCGGGCATATCGTCTAGTACAGCAGTGGCAGCCGTTGCCGGATCACTGAGTTGTAAATGCTGCAACCGGATTTTCTCTAGGTTACGATGATTGGCGGGCGATGTAATAATCAGTAAGACCTGAGGTCTGCCTTCGTAGGTGTACCCCATTGTCTCTAGCTTAATGCGATCGGGGGCGGCCATCGAGAGGGCCTTCATGTAATTGACGAGACGATCATGCGTTACGTGCCACTGCCCTACCTCGTGATAAATAATATCCTTGGGCTTGGGAATGGCCGGGTTATAGGTATACCCTGTTGGTAAATAATACGAAAGGTCCTGAGCAAAGGAGCCTAGCGTGGCACTAAGAAAAAACAAGGCTGAAAAAAAGTAGTTGATGGTGCGCATACGGTTCGTTTAAGAGAGACCAAGATACTCAGTATCGGGCAATAATCAGAGTACAATTGTATCTTTGCGGCATGGGTGCAAAGGGAAAAGTTCTGGTGGCGATGAGCGGCGGTATCGACAGTACCGTGGTGGCCCTGATGCTTCATAAACAAGGGTATGAGGTGGTGGGCATTACCATGAAAACATGGGATTATGCCGCCAGCGGAGGCAGCAAGAAAGAGACCGGCTGCTGCAACCTCGATTCGTTCAATGATGCCAGACAAGCAGCCGTAGAACATGGCTTTGCCCATTACATATTGGATATACGAGAAGAGTTCGGCGATTTTGTGATCGACAACTTTGTAGAAGAATATTTGGCCGGCCGCACCCCCAACCCCTGTGTACTTTGTAACACGCATATCAAATGGAGGGCCTTGCTAAAAAGAGCCGATGCCCTGGGTTGCGATTTTATTGCCACCGGTCACTATGCCAACATTAGACAACACGACAACGGGCGCTTTGTTATTAGCAAAGCCATCGATCATACCAAAGACCAGAGCTATGTGCTCTGGGGGCTACAGCAAGATCTGCTAAGCCGCACCTTACTACCCCTGGGTGGCTACAAAAAGACCCAGATCCGACAGATGGCCCACGACTTTGGCTATCCTGCCCTCGCAAAAAAGCAAGAGAGCTACGAGATCTGTTTTGTACCGGACAATGACTACAGAGGTTTTTTAAAAAGAAAGATGCCCGAACTAGAGGCCAACGTAGATGGCGGCTATTTCGTTGACAAAAAAGGGAACATCCTAGGAAAACACAGAGGCTATCCCTTTTACACCATCGGCCAGCGCAAAGGCTTGGACATTGCCTTGGGCAAACCGGTCTTTGTTACTCATATCGATCCCGATCACAATAGGGTTACACTCGGAGACGAAGAAGATCTGGACCAGCAAGAGATGATCGTCAGTAAACTCAACTTGATCAAATACGATCAACTGACTGCCGGCATGGAAGTGACCACCAAGATCCGTTACAAGGATGCCGGCACCCTTTCGACCCTCTATCCTGCGAACAATACTTGTAACGTGCGCTTTTTTGAATCGGCAAAAGGGGTCGCACCCGGACAAAGCGCTGTTTTTTATGAGGGAGATGATGTGGTGGGGGGAGGCATTATTCAACGAACCACGGCGCAGTCTGCATGAAAAAGTTTTATGCATCTCAGCACCCGCGGTTAGTGCTATCGCTTTGTTTGCTGCTAGCTCTTCTCGGGTGCGACCCTGCTAACAAAGAGAAGCCCTACCCTTTTTCGCTAGAGCAAGTAATTGTGCTTACGCCCGGCAAATACATTACCTACCGAACCGATTCTTTAGTATTTCCGCAATTTGGCAGACAGATCGCCACGCGTAGTTACTTGGTAAAACATGTTGTGGACAGTGCCTTTACCGATAACCTGGGCCGAACGGCTTACCGAATACTTCGCTTTACAAACGATACCCTGGCCGCGGGAGCCTGGCAACCCGGCGGTAGTTTTTCACTTACGCTTACGCCCGATCGCTTGGAATGGACCGAAGATAACCGGCGCTATGTCAAATTGCAGCAACCGTTGCTTACCGGTTCAACTTGGAATGGCAATCGGTATCTGCCCGATCAGCCCTTTGAGCCCGTCTATACATTCAGCAATGATGACAATATGCAATCGTGGAGTTATCGGTGTGTAGAGACCGGCGGTAACTTTTCGTTTCGCACAAAAACATACCAACAAGTAATAAGCATAGAACAGATCGACGAGCAATTCAACGTGCCCGTAGTGCAAACCAATGCCTACGCCTTTCGCAATAGAGCGGTCGATCGTTTTTCGAGAGGCATCGGACTTGTCTACCGAGAACTGGAGTGCTGGGAGTATCAGCCCAACACCGGCGGCAGCGGTGGTCCCTACCGAGTCGGCTTTGGCATAAAACAATGGATGGTCGACCATAATTAAAGCGGCTACTCATTACCTTTACGACATGAAGATCTTCTTTCGCACTTGGCTGCTCGGCTGCTCGTTGCTACTAATTTTTTATGGGGATGCCCAAGCGCAGCATACCCGCCATATCGTTTGGTTAAAGAACAAAGGAGGCACTACATTTTCACTGAGCAATCCATCGGCCTATCTCTCTGCGCGCGCCCTTCAACGTCGCACCAATCAGCAACTGATTGTCGATAGCACCGACCTTCCTGTCTCGAACAACTACCTGAATGCCATTGGCGCCATTAGTGGTGTTACCATCCTGAACGTCTCTAAATGGCTCAATGCCGTTTGCATACAAACCAGCACACCCACAGCCCTGGTGGCCGTACAACAACTTGCGTTCGTACAGAGCACCGCAGGGTTGGCCGCCCGCACCGCACTGGGGCACACCCGCGAAAAATTTATCGAAACTCAACGCATTACACCACTGCAAGCACCAACCGAAAAACAAGCAGAACTGCTGGGCGATTTCTATAGCTATGGCAATAGTGCCGGCGCCGAGATCAAATTGCATAAGGGCGAATTCTTGCACAACATCGGACTTAGAGGACAGGGGCTGCAAATTGCCATGCTAGACGGAGGCTTCTTTAATTACAACCAACTGCGCGCCTTTGACAGCGTAAATCGCAACGGACAAATTCTTAGCACCTGGGATTTTATTTCGCGCAATGCAACCGTTAGTGATGATCATCCGCATGGCATGCAATGTCTTTCTACCATTGCTGCCAACTTACCCGGACAGTTTGTGGGCAAAGCCCCACAAGCCTCTTTTCATTTATATCGTACCGAAGATGTCAACTCCGAATATCCCATTGAGGAGTTCAACTGGGTATGCGCCGCAGAGAGAGCGGACAGCATCGGGGCCGATCTGATCTCTTCTTCGCTCGGCTATTTCGATTTTGATGATCCCTCTTTTAATTACACGTATGCCCAGCTCAATGGAAACACTACAATTGCCGTGCGAGGAGCGGACCGCGCAGCGAAAAAAGGATTACTTGTTTTTAACTCGGCCGGCAACGAAGGCAACACAGCTTGGCGAAATATAATTACACCAGCCGACGGAGACAGTGTATTGGCCATAGGTGCCGTTACTGCGCAAGGAGTGGTTGGATCTTTTTCGAGCTATGGGCCTGCCCCCGGCGGAAGAATCAAACCCGATATAGCCTCGGTGGGTGTATCTGCCGTGGTGCAGGGCAGCAATAATGCGATTGGAACGGCCAATGGTACTTCTTTTTCTTGCCCCAATATGGCCGGACTGGCTGCCTGTCTTTGGCAAGGCTTCTCCGAATTCAATAACATGAAGATCGCCGAAGCACTAAAGCGCTCGGGCAGTCGGTATACCAATCCCGATGATAGGATCGGCTACGGCATTCCCGATCTACGCAAGGCCTTTGGCTGGCTGTTGACCGAATATGCTACCGTTACTGCCGACGTGAGCAATTGTGCCATTGCCCTTACGTGGAAGAGCAAAGATGTAGAGAGCATGAAATACGAAGTACAGCGCAAGCTACCCACAGAAACGAACTACACCACTATTTATCGAGCTACGCCTGCTGCCGGCCAGGTGCTTCGTAACAGCACCTACCGGTATACCGATCAAGTTACGATCAACCCTTCAGGTGCCATCCAGTACCGAGTGGTTCAATGGATCGATACCACAATAGCGACCGCAGAGACAGTTTTGCTCGACAGCCTACAAATACTGCTCAATGACCTTTGTAACACCTCGCTGCAACCCACGGTTCAACTTTTTCCTAACCCAGCGGTAAGCAGCACTCGACTGGTGGTTAACTATGCAGCGACCGTATCGTCTTTGCAAGTAGCGGTCACCGACAAGCTGGGACGGACCCTCAATTGGTATAGCGTGCCGCTGCGCTCTCCGCTGACCAGTACCACCCTATCGATCGCAAACTATCCGAAAGGAACGTACCTGATTACCGTGTGGGATGGAAAACAAAAAATTGGAACGGCACAATTGGTAAAAGACTAGTCGGGCTTTTGCAAAAGAGCCGCAAATAGCGTATCGGCCTTTTCGGCTGCTCCATTGAACAATTGCTGTTTCACACAACGAAGACCCAGTTGCTCTTCGAGCCAGGTAACCTGCTGCTCGTTCTCGCAGGCAAACACCGAGCAGGTGGAGTACAGCAAATAGCCTCCGGGTTGCAGACGGGTAATTGCAGTACGAAGGATGGTCTGCTGCAAGTGGCGATACTGATCGAGTGTGGATGCCTCGAAATAATATAACTGCTCTGGTGTTCTAGACCAGGTACCACTGCCCGAGCAAGGCACATCGGCCCAGATAAAAGGAAAGCGATCGGTAAAAGAAGCCGGAAGGGAACGAGTAAGGTCCAACTCATAAGAACGATAATCAATTACACCGGCCTGTGCGAAGCGCTGCTTTAACTGACGCAAGATCGTTTCTCTTTTATCGGATACGCTCAGTGAGAGCGGACCCAGCACATCGATGGCCAGTATTGACTTTCCGCCACTACCGGCACAGCAATCCCACATCTTTTTTTTCGCCGGCTCAGGCAAAAGAGAAAGCAAGGAGGCAACACGTTGTGAAGAGAGATCCTGAATTACAAAATCCCGGTTAAGACCGGGCCAGCTACTCAACGAAGTAGCCGATGGCAACGAAAGCGTATGCGCCCCCACTTTTTCGAACGCGATGGATTGGCGTTGCAAGGCCTCCATTACCGGCTCTTCGCTACCGGGACGCATGCGAATAAAGAGCGAAGGTTGTTCCCAAATTGATAGGGCCCAGGCACTATTCGTAAGCGAAGCACTTAGCAGCTCGTTATAGGGAAAGACCTGCGGCAGCAACTGGGTTCTCTTTTCAAGCAAAGACCCTTCTTCGACAGCCGTATTTACAGTGGGGTGCTCCAGCGCCAGTAGCGGATCATTGCCGGAGCCACACAAAATAAGACCCCATAAAATTCGGTCGGTCGTAGAGGCCTCAGGCAAGGCCTTGCCCAATCTAAAATAGCAGTAACAATAATGCCGAACGGATTTTCGATCGGTCGAACCCATTTTACGATCGAGCGAGAACTGTTGCCTAATAAAAACAGAAAAAGGCTCTTGCCCCTTGTATGCTTCCAGGATCGCAACAGCCTTTTTTAGATATGCATGGTAGCGACTCAAATCTCGAGTAGCGTTTTTACAGGATCTTTTCCAATTAGCAATTGATCGGGATGCTCCAGCAACTCTTTAACGCGCACCAAAAAGCTGACCGACTCACGACCATCAATAATGCGATGATCGTAGCTGAGTGCCAAATACATCATTGGACGAATGACCACTTGACCGTTGAGTGCCATGGGTCGCTCCTGGATCTTATGCATGCCAAGGATGGCGCTCTGTGGGGTATTGATAATGGGCGTACTCATAAGTGATCCAAAAACGCCTCCATTGGTAATTGTGAAAGTGCCCCCGGTCAACTCGTCGGCCGTAAGCTTACTGTCGCGCGCCTTACCCGCCAACTCGATCACTTTCTTTTCGATCTCGGCCATACCCAAACTTTCTACATTGCGCATTACAGGCACTGTAAGACCACGAGGCGTGCTTACAGCAATGCTGATATCGGTATAATCATGATACAAGATCTGGTCTCCCTCTATAGAGGCGTTGACGGCCGGCCATTCGGTAAGGGCAATAGAGCAAGCCTTTGCAAAAAAACTCATAAAGCCCAAATTAACGCCATGCGCTTCTTTGAATTTCTCTTTGTACCGTGCACGCACGTCCATAATAGCACTCATGTCTACTTCGTTAAACGTAGTGAGCATGGCCGTGCCGTTCTTGGCCTCTACCAATCGCTTGGCAATGGTCTTGCGCAGGTTGCTCATCTTTTCGCTGCGTGTATTTCGATCATTCAGTGAGGAACCCGCTGCAGGAATACGACCAGGGTTGGCCAACGCCGCCAGCACATCTTCTTTTAAAATTTTTCCTTGGGGTCCGCTGGGTTTAACTTTTTTGGGATCTACTTTTTTATCGGCAAGGATGGCAGAGGCCACAGGGCTCGCCTTGACCTCTTCTGCTACCGGAGTTGATGCAGCAGCCGCGACCGGTGTGGGAGTAGCGGTCGTCGTAGACGCAGGAGGTTTAGGTGCAGCGATCTCTACTTGCGCGGGCGGCTTGGGGGCTGCCGCAGTGGGAGCTGCTTTTGCAGGGGCCTTGGCCGATTCGTCTATCGTGGCCAACAGATCGCCGATCTGCAACGTATCTCCTTCGGCAGCAGCGGTCGTAAGTAATCCGGCTTGCTCGGCATTGACCTCGAAGGTGGCTTTTTCGCTTTCGAGTTCTGCGATCACCTCGTCTCGCTCTACATAATCGCCGGTCTTTTTATTCCAGCGAAGCAATTGCACCTCGGTGATGGATTCTCCTACAGTGGGTACCTTGATCTGTATCATACAATAGGTTTACTTGATTAGATCGTAAATGCGGTTTCGATTAGTTCGGCCTGCTCTTGTAAATGCACTTTCTGATAGCCGGTGGCCGTAGAGGCAGAGGGTTGTCGGCTAATGACTCCAAATGGAATGGTGCGGCAGTTCATTTTCAAGAAAGAGGCCGCTCCCATATTCTGCGGTTCCTCTTGTACCCAGTACCAAACGGCGGCTCCGTATCGCTTGTGCAATTTCTCGAGTTGCTGTACGGGCAATGGATAGAGTTGCTCGAGGCGAACGATCGCCAGATCGGTACGGTTTTCACGACGCTTTCTTTCTGCCAACTCAAAATAGATCTTTCCGCTACATAGCAATACTTTTTTGGTCTGCGTGGGCTGTGCCTCGGCATCGTCGATCACTTCTCTAAAGCCCCCTTGCGTAAATTCGGTCGCGCCTGCGTAAGCGCCGGGCAAACGAAGGTTGGCCTTCGGAGAAAAATTGATCAATGGTTTTCTAAACGACCAGGCGAGTTGTCTGCGGAGTGCATGAAAGAAATTAGAAGCGGTGGTGATGTTTGTAATTACAATATTGAGTTCGGCGGCCATTTGCAAAAAACGCTCCATTCTGGCACTACTATGCTCCGGCCCCTGCCCTTCGTAGCCATGCGGCAATAAAAGGGTGACGCCATTCATGCGATTCCACTTTTGTTCGCCCGCCGTTATAAACTGATCGATGATCGTTTGGGCCCCATTGGCAAAATCACCGAACTGTGCTTCCCATACCACGAGAGCACTGGGATTGGCAAGGGCATATCCATATTCAAAGCCCAGCACCGCGTATTCGCTCAACAACGAATTGTAGATCGTAAAAGCACCGCCCGCACCCGGTAAACGAGAAAGGCGATTATAGGGTTGATCGGTGTTATCGTCTCGCAAAATGGCATGCCGGTGAGAGAAGGTCCCTCTCGATACATCCTGCCCGCTTACACGAACCCTTCTTCCTTCGGCCACCAGCGAGGCATAAGCCAGCAACTCGGCCGTGGCCCAGTCTATCTTTTGCTCTTGCTCAAATAACTTGATCTTGTCTTGCAAGATCTTTTCGACCTTACGAAGCGGCTTAAAATCGGCAGGCCACGACAAGAGTGCCTGCATCAGTTGATTTAATTGCGTGGCATCGATAGCGGTAACCGGAGAGTATAAAAAATCTTCGGGAGTAGCCCGACGTAATTTTTTCCATTCCAACTCCGGCGGTTGATATTGATACGGTAACGGATGTTGCTTTACTTCGTCGAGACGCTCTTGCAAATCTTGCCAAAACTTTTTTTCCATGTCCTTGGCCAGCGACTGCACTTCACTATCCCCATCGGCCAGCAACTGCGCTACATAGACCTCTCTTGGATTGGCATGCTTTTCGATAAGCTGATACAAACGAGGTTGCGTGAACTTAGGATCATCCCCCTCGTTATGGCCATGACGACGATAGCAAACCATATCGATAAATACATCGCTGTTAAATTGCTGGCGGTACTGTGTAGCCAATTGGGCGCATTTGACCACCGCTTCGGGATCGTCACCATTGACATGAAAGACCGGCGCTTGAACGGCTGCAGCCAGCGAGGTACAATAATCGGCCGTGCGCGCCTCGCTAAAGTCGGTCGTAAATCCAATTTGGTTATTGATAACAAAATGAAGGGTACCGCCCGTGCTATACCCGGCCAGTCCACTCATTTGTAGCATCTCGTAGACAATGCCCTGCCCGGCAATAGAGGCATCGCCGTGTATAAGGATCGGAACAATCTTGTCGGTATCGGATTGGTAAAGCACATCGGCCTTTGCCCTGGCAAATCCGGCCACAACAGGATTAACGGCTTCGAGGTGCGAGGGATTAGGCATCAGTTTAAGACTGATGGTCTTTCCTTCGGGGGTTTGCACCTCACTCCCATATCCCATATGATATTTTACATCGCCGCTACCCATGGTCTGATCGACCTTGGCCGTTCCTTCGAACTCGCTAAAAATTTGCTCGTAGGTCTTACCCATTACATTGGCCAGTACATTAAGACGACCGCGGTGTGCCATACCGATCACCACCTCTTTTGCCGACAGCTCGGCGGCCGTGTTGATAATCGCATCTAGTGCCGCAATGGTGGTCTCTCCGCCCTCGAGCGAAAATCTTTTTTGACCGACGTATTTGGTATGAAGAAATTTCTCAAGAATCACTCCTTGGTTGAGTTTTTCAAGGACTCTTTTTTTAGTGCCGATGGGCAAGGGCTGATGCATCTTCTTTTCTACGGCATCCGTTAGCCACTCTACTTTAGCAGGATCGCTGATGTAGGTAAACTCTATACCCACCGAACCCGTATACCATTTTTCGAGGTGCGCAATAATTTGCTGTAGTGTAGCATGCGTCAATCCCAGCACGTGACCGGCATAAAAAGTTTGGGACAACTCTTGTGTCGTTAATCCAAAATGCGCCAGCTCTAAGCGGGCACCGCGATCGATGCGGGGCCGTATCGGATTGGTCTTTGCCACCAGATGACCCTTGTTGCGATAGGCCATGATTAGCTGGTACACCTTGAGCTCTTTAGCCCAGTCCATATCGGTTGCAACGGGAGCGGCCTCTTTGGCACTAGCCCCTGCATCGGTAGTGGCAAAACGAAGGGCAAAATCAAACCCCTCAAAAAACTTTCTTAGGTCGGGGTCGACCGAAGCGGGGTCCTTTACAAAATCACGATACAAATTTTCTATGAACGCAGGATGGGACTGGGTGATATAAGAAAAATCCTTCATGAATGTCAAGGTGTTACAAAAAGGGGGGATTTCAGAGTACAAATATCGCGCAAAATGGCTAATTAGTAAGGTTTTGCAAGGGATTCCCGTAAATTAAAAAAACGATAAATTTGGCTAAAAGGGGGGTTATCCCTACCTTTGCCCTCCTTAAAACAGCAAAGAAGATGGCTAATCACAGCGCTACCAAGAAAGACGCCCGCCAGGCCGCCAAACGCCGCGACCGCAATAAGTATTACGGAAAGACCACCCGTAATGCCATTCGCGACCTCAAGGCCACCGATGCCAGTGGTATGAAAGAGCAATTTCCTACGGTAGCCTCTATGATCGACAAATTGGCCAAACGCGGCATCATTCACAAGAACAAAGCCGCTAATTTAAAGAGCAAATTAGCCCGTAAAACGAATACCACGAAGTAAGCTTCGCTGCATTCCGTTTTCAATGCATGATAGTTCAAAAAGGCACCCGCTGTGGTGCCTTTTTCTTTTGCGTATTTTTAATGCAAACTTCGCTCCAATGCTACGCTCTATCTACACGCTGCTTTTAGTGACCCTCTCTTTTTTTGCAAGGGCTCAGGCTGTGTTGCCGCCAACTGTTTACGAAGTCTCAAATGGAATGCAAACACCCACCTATGCACAGATCATTTCTTGGTGGAGCGCGGCCGATCGGGCCAGCAAGAAAATAGCGTTACTGACCAAAGGCCCCACTGATGCAGGATTTCCGCTGCACTTGGCATTGATCAGTGAGCAAGGGTATACCTCGGTGCATCAAGCCAAAAAAGAGGGAAAGATCGTTTTGTTGATCAACAATGGAATTCACCCTGGCGAACCCGATGGCATCGATGCCAGCATGTTGCTGGTAAAAGACATTGTTGCCGCAAAGATCCCGTTGCCTGCCAATATCGTACTCGCCATTATTCCGGTCTACAATATCGGAGGGTGCTTGCGACGCAGCCCCTACTACCGCGTAGACCAAGAGGGCCCCGAAGCCTTTGGCTCGCGAGGCAATTCGCAGAACCTCGACCTGAACCGCGATTTTATTAAACTGGATTCTAAAGAGGCCTTTTCGTTCAGTGCTATTTTTCAGGAATGCGATCCCGATATTTTTATAGATAATCACGTCAGCAATGGAGCCGATTACCAACATATCATGACGCTGCTTACCTCGCAATACAGCAAGTTAGGAGGATCCATGGGCGCTTATTTGCACGACACCTTCGAGCCCGCGCTTTACAAGGCCATGAAAGAAAAGGGATATGACCTGATTCCCTATGTAAACATCGGCGGAGATAAGCCCGAAAAAGGGTGGACCGAATTTTGGGATAGCCCCCGCTACACCAGTGGATATGCTACGCTATGGAGCAGCTTTGCCTTTGTACCCGAAACGCATATGCTAAAACCTTATCCGCAACGGGTCGCCTCTACCAAGGCCCTGATGGAATGCTTTATCGCATTTGCCGGCAGCAACGCAACCACTCTTCGCAACCTACGAGAGGAAACTAAAAATAGGATCAGCGCCGCGACTTCGTTTCCGATCAGTTGGCGCTTAGATAAATCGCGCTTTACAAACTATACGTTTAACGGATATGAGTCGGGCAGCAAACCCAGCGACATTAGCGGACAACCTCGCCTTTACTACGATCGCAACAAGCCCTTTACAGCCACCGTACCGATCTATGGATACTATGCGCCCGAGCGCATTATTAACAAACCCAAAGCCTATGTTATTCCGCAAGGTTGGTGGAAGGTCATCGAACGTTTGCAGGTCAATGGGATCCGCATGCGAAAACTCTCACAAGACAGTACTATAGAGGTTGAGTCGTATCGGATCGAAGATTACAACACCGCAGCCCGCCCTTACGAGGGACACCATGCCAATAGCAATGTAAAATTGAGTTGGCAAAAACAATCGCTCAGTTTTTTGAAAGGGGATTGGTACATACCACTCGATCAACCCGGCAATCGCTTTTTAATGGAGACCCTCGAGCCACAGGCCGAGGATTCTTACTTTGCCTGGAATTTCTTTGATCCGATCTTGGGGCAAAAAGAAGGTTATTCTGCCTATGTATTCGAAGATAAAGCCGCTGCTTATCTGCAAACCCAACCCGAGTTGCAAAAGCAACTCCAGCAACGCGTGGCCGCCGACAGCAGCTTTGCCAAAAGCGGCAGGGCTCAACTCGATTTCATTTACAAGAATTCACCCTGGTACGAACCCGATCATAACCGCTATCCTGTATTCAGGGTGCTGCACTAAAAGGTTCCGGGGGTGTATGTTCGTCTGACCCTGCCGATATAAATATCGGCAGAGAGAGAATGAAAAAAAAGAAAGCAGCGCCGTGGCGATAGGGTCTGACGAATATACTCCCAACCCCAGGGCTTCTTTTGATGGTCTGAAAAGCCCAACTATAGCAACAGCCTTACATGGCTAGGCATAAAAAAGCCCAGTTGGAAAACCAACCGGGCTAAATGAATATGGCAGCTACCTACTCTCCCGCATTGTGGTGCAGTACCATCGGCCATAAGGGACTTAACTTCTCTGTTCGGAATGGGAAGAGGTGAACACCCTTGGAAAAACCACCATAAGATCTTCTCTGCATGGCTGCAGCAATAAGATTAACATATTGGAAAATGTTAGCGAGTACCTTGTTTTTTCTTAAAAAAGAAAAAAAATTAAAGCGTACGGGCAATTAGTACTACTCGGCTTTGATGTCGCCACCTTTACACCTGTAGCCTATCAACGTCATAGTCTTTGACGGCCCTTAAAAGTAAACTCATCTTGAGGAAGGTTTCACGCTTAGATGCTTTCAGCGTTTATCCTGTCCGTAC